>Ga0233439_10000195_pt1 | contig 100062 bp, 101 predicted proteins | sample SI_123_September_6_FD_182713 | JGI IMG/M metagenome (GOLD analysis project Ga0233439, IMG submission 182713) | Seawater microbial communities from Saanich Inlet, British Columbia, Canada - SI_123_September2016_100_MG | ecosystem: Environmental > Aquatic > Marine > Inlet | place: Canada...
TCGTAGGCGTAGGCATATGCGTACGTCCCGTAAATACTTTCCGGCCATAGCGCGGGGTATTTACGATCAGCGCTTTATCACGATGCGCCCAGTAGCTGACTTCCTCACCCTTCAGGTAACCCTTAACATTCTTCCAGTCTACATTCTGGGAGCTGTCGAGAATCGTGTTGAAAGGATCTTCCGCAACCATAGCCGCGAAGCCAGGTCCCGACCAATGTGAACCCTGGTAGTTGCCAGCCTTGTAGTTACCTGCCCATGTATGGGAACCGGAACCTTTAGGACCAACATTACCCGTCAACATCAGGGGAACGTAAGACGCACGGTTATGCATCGTTGCGTGGAAGTAATGACAAATACCTTCACCATAATGGATTTCAACAGGCTTGATGGTACCAATGTCGCGAGCCAAGCGGACGATTAAGTCCTTCGGAGCGTGACAGATCTGGTTGACCGTATCAATGTCGTAATCCTTGAGGTGAACTTTATACATCTCATAAAGAGGCATAGCCGTAATGGTTCTGCCGCTTACGAGTTTAATATCAAAAACACCGTCCAATGCAGGATCGATATTTTTCTTTCTCATCTTAGCGCCGATATCTTCACGCGTAACTGCAACCGGCTTGTCCGTATTGGTATCCCATACGGCAAAGTCAGGCATCATGTCACGGTTGAAGTTCTTCATCCACTTCGTGGTGAAGCCGTCTTTCGGCAGAGATTGAGCCTTGTAGCCCGGAATGAAATCATCCGGATGCAAGCGGATCAACGTATCCGTGCGAACCAACAGAGGCATATCTGTGTAGTCCTTCACGTAATCGATATCCACAAGGCCTTCGTCCATGATGATCTTCGCAACACCCAAGAACAACGAGATGTCGGACAGACCAGCACGAACCGGTACCCAGTAATCTGCCTTAGTTGCAGGCGGATTGTACTCAGGAGCAATTGCAACCAGCGTACCACCACGCTCCATGATTTCTGTGTACCAATGCGCTTCAGGCATTTTGTTCTCGATCAGGTTTTTACCCCACTGAATCGTCATCTTCGCATAACGATGATCCGCGAAGTCGATATCAGAGGTTTGCATACCATGGGTCCAGGAATGTCCCGGAGCCTGATCGCCATGCCAAGTGTAGTTGGACCATGCACGTCCACCCAACACTTTTCCAGGGCCTCGACCACGAATGATAGAATCCAGGAGAGCGACTTGGTTAGCAAGGCGATATACGCCGTACTTACCAACAACGCCGAGAAGACCCATACCACCGCGATACTTAAAAGTACGCGGACCGGATCCACCCATAGCTTCGATCATTTCAGGCTGATAGCCTTCATTCTTCAGACGCTGCGCACCACGGGCTCCACTGTAAGCTTTAGCTACAGCAACATGACCCTTTGCCAGGTACGTAAAAGTCTGATCCCAGGTCATACGAACGAATTCGTCCGTGCCCCGGCTTGTCATCTTATACTTTTCACGGTTCTCTTTATCCAGGTAAGGAAAACCGTCATCCGCCCACTGCTTCCAACCAACACGGATCATCGGATACTTATTCCGATAAGGACCGTATGCACGGCGGGGATACGTCATACCGCGCAAACACATGCGAGGATTCCACGCAGCGTCAGCTTGGTTACCATACAGGTCACGAACTTTGTGGTGATCGTAGTTCTGCTCGATACGCATCAGGATACCGTTACGTACGAATCCACGTACGCGGCACTGATGGGTGTCGTTCGGAGAACAACAATACGTAAAAGATCGCTCATACTTATACTGATCACGGTAGACTTCTTCCCACCGTCTGTCAGGATAAGCTTCCAGCGGATTCCCGACTTTTACTACGGGTTTCAGCTGAGCTCCAACCCTCTTGCTCGTCAATGCCATAGCTGTCGCTACACCAGCACTCACCTGCAAGAATTTCCGTCTGTTTAGCCTCATAAAAAAATCTCCTAATTTATAATGCAAAACACTTAATACGGGAGAACCTCTCCGTTCGCAAACATCGAGACCCCCCAACTACCTACACTCACTACATACAACGCTTAAAAAACTTCAAACAAACATCAGAACTTCTCAACACAATACAAAACTTTAAAAAGCCAGTGCGCTAAAACCCGCATTAAACAGCCTTGAAACGAGCCTCGCAAATGAGGAAGATAAAAAGCCCCTTATAAAAAACTGCCCGAAAACAGTGTGGAAATTAAGGAGTAATTCATCCCTTGAACTCTCATTTTCTGACTAATATTTCGAACCAAATCTACGTTCCTTTTCCTAGATGAGCCCAGTTTATAAGGGATTTTGAGCATGATGTCAAGAGAATTGGGCTAAATAAAAAGAATTTAAATCTTCCTCTAAATATGGTCCCTGAAAAAGAAATTTTCACGATAATTTTAACAAAATCCGTAAAAATTTAATATTGATCAACCCCTTATATTTAAAAGACTTTCCGGGCCTCCTTCCGCCTCAGTGATTTACAATTATTCTCCATATAACAACTTTTTGCCGTTTACGTTACAAAAAAAAATTTGAAATTAGATGGAATAAATTTAAAAAGCCTCATTTTTAGCCCTAATATCGCCTGCTAAAAAGGGGACAAATACCCGCTTTTATTTCATCATCAAGCTGGCAAAAACAACCTCCCTTTAAAAAATTTGCCAATTTTTATTTTGAGGCTATAATCCTGCTTTTTCCGCAAGGCTTTCTTATGAAAAAAAATCGTATCGCTCTTTATCCGGGAACTTTTGACCCAGTAACTTTTGGTCACATTGACATCATGCGCCGGGCCGTGAAATTATTTGATCGGCTCATCGTTGCGGTCGCATTGAATCCGAACAAGCATCCCTTATTTTCTCTGGAAGACCGGGTAAGGTTTATCAAGAGCGCGACAAAAAAATTCAGCAAAATAGAAGTCATTCCTTTTGATAATCTGTTAACCTCACTGGCCCATTCCAAAAAGGCTTCTGTGGTGATAAAGGGACTCAGGGCCATCAGTGATTTTGAATTCGAACTGCAGATGGGACTGATGAACCGGAAACTCGACGAGTCTCTTGAAACTTTATTTATGATTCCCAGTCAGGAATTTTCTTTTTTAAGTTCCAATCTGGTCAAGGAAATCGCGCGGCACGGAGGGGATGTCTCTCAGCTTGTACCGCGCGGGGTCATCAAGGAGTTAAAAAAAATAAAACGATGAAATTTTCCGAACGCATTTTAGAAGTCAACCCTTCGATGACATTGGCCATTGATGCCAAGGCCAAGGAAATGAAAGCCCGGGGCGAGGATGTCATCGGTTTCGGAGCCGGTGAACCCGATTTCAATACCCCGGAGCGCATCAAGCAGGCCGGTATCCGGGCAATAGAAAATAACGAAACCCGTTACACCCCTGTGGGTGGCAGTAATCTTTTAAAAGAAGCCATCATCACCAAACTGGAACGGGATAACGGACTGGTCTATGAAAAAAATCAGATTCTCGCTTCGTGCGGTGCTAAACATTCCTTTTATAATTTAGCCCAGGTGCTTTGGCAGGCAGGAGACGAAGTCATTATCCCGGCTCCTTATTGGGTGTCTTTTCCTGAAATGGTAACTTTGTCGGGAGCTAAGCCTGTCATCGTAAATACGGATGCGGCAAGTGATTTCAAAATCACTGCGGAACAGATTGATGAAGTCGTCACGCCTAATACGAAGGCAATCATGATCAACTCGCCTTCCAATCCAACAGGCTCCGCTTATGATCAAGGCGAAATGGAAAAGCTGGCCGAATGTGCGTTGCGACATGGCCTGCTGATCATCTCTGATGAAATTTATGAGCAGATCGTGTTTGATGGGTTCCAGCACACCAGCATTGCATCCATAAGCAAGGAAGTGCAAAAACAATGTGTGGTGATCAATGGGGTTTCCAAAAGCTACGCGATGACAGGCTGGAGGATCGGCTACATCGCCGCCGGAGATCCCGAGATCGTAAAACAAGCCGGCAAACTACAGGGGCAAAGTACATCCAGTCCCTGTGCGATATCACAGGCGGCCAGCATCGAAGCCCTGGCCGGGCCCCTGGATGAAGTTCGCGAAATGGTACGTGAATTTGAAAACCGCCGTGACATCATTGTCGAACGCTTAACGCAGATTCCAGGAGTCGCCTGCAATAAACCAACAGGTTCGTTCTATTCTTTTCCGGATTTTTCCGGCATCTACGGTAAGAAGGATATGAATGGGAAAGTGTTGAAGGGGTCGCTGGACTTTACGGATTATCTGCTATCGGCAGAGAAGGTCGCCATCGTCCCGGGAATTGCTTTCGGGGCCGATGCACACGCGCGTTTATCTTTCGCTACATCGATGGAAAAAATTGAAGAAGGCACCCGCCGCATCAAACAAGCTATAGAAAAATTGCAATAACCACTAACAATAGATTTATCTGGCTGCAATGGTTTGTCTCGGCTGGATGAGCAACAAACAGGTCAGGGCTGACCGCTGGGTATCTCAGATTCGACAGCCGCCTTGGCACTGTCTTTGTAACCCTTGATTCTTTCTTCGATCTTGGGTCGGCACCGTTTGGCTTTGCAGTTACCCGTTCCCACGCCGAGTTTTCTTCTCAGCGCTTCAAAGGTCAACGAACCTTCCGCAATAGCGGTCATGATAGTTCCCGCCTTGATGCTTCGGCACAGACAAACCTTTTTGAGACTATCTAAAAGTTGTTTTTTTGTTTCCAAAATATATAGAGTTCCAGCTATGATTCATAGGCTGGATAGTCAGGTCATAATAATTTAAGGGAGCACTCATATTTTCAAAGACCTCCCTTCTATCTTCCAATATAAACCAGTGTTGGTGAAAAACCTAATGCTTAAAGAACCGCGCCCATTTCTACTCGCCGCAATCAGCGGAATTCTACTGGTTTTGATTTTCCCGCGTTTTGATTTTGAACCGCTCGTCTGGTTTGCCTTCATCCCTCTTTTTGTGGCAATGGAAGCAAAAACTCCGCAGCGTTCCGCCTTGTTGGGATTCATCACCGGAATGATTTTTTATACCTGGGGGTTGAACTGGATCAACAACACCCTCATCAATTACGGCAACCTTCCCCCGGTTGTGAGTTTCATGGTTCTGGGTCTTTTGTCAGCCTACCTTTCTTTCTATACGGCTCTATTCTGTTATTTGATAAGGAGGGTCTGTAAAGAAAACCACGGCCTGTTTTTTCTGTTCGCGCCGGTTCTATGGACCTCTTTGGAGTACCTTCGCTCCACTCACTCTGAATTCGGATTTTCCTGGCTGGGACTGGGCTATTCGCAGTTCAAAACCCTGCCTGTCATTCAGATGGCCGAGATAACCGGGGTGTACGGCGTCTCCTGGCTCATTATGCTGGTCAATGTTGGACTCTATCTGGCTTGGAAAACCTGGCGGCAGGAACCCAAGATGGGAGTGCGGTTTTTATCGGTCACCATTCTGGTTTTCGCCTGCTGGTGGGGATACGGAAGCGTTACCCTAAACCGTTACACACCCGGCACTGAAAAAAATTCCACTTTGACGGTGGCGTTGGTACAAGGAAATATCGAGCAGCACATGAAATGGAACCCGGTATTCCAGAAGCTGGTCATAAACAAATACCGGGACCTGACTTTGAAAGCCGCCCAATCGAATCCGCAACTGATTGTATGGCCCGAAACCGCCCTGCCTTTTTATTACAACCAGCATGCAGTCGGCACCCAATTTGTTAACGATTTAGCCCGGCAAACTCAAACCCCTATTTTATTCGGCAGTCCTCACAAAGAAAACAGAGACGGGCACACCATTCACTACAACAGCGCCTACCTGGTATCCGAAACCGGCGACACGCAAAAGCGCTATGACAAAATCCATTTGGTTCCCTTTGGCGAGTTCGTTCCCTTTCGCGAACTTTTATTCTTCGTGGAAAAAATGGTGGAAATGATCGGCGACTTCGGACGGGGAAAAGAAGCAACATTATTCGATGCCGCTGGCTATCGTGCCGGGGTATCTATCTGTTATGAAATGATTTTCCCTGACCTGATCCGGCAGGCGGTTAAAAACGGTGCTCACTTTTTAGTCAATATCACCAACGATGCCTGGTTCGGTAAAAGTCCGGCCAGTTACCAGCATATGAGCATGGGAGCGCTCAGAGCCGTGGAAAATCGTGTGCCCATCGTTCGTTCCGCGAATACAGGGGTTTCAGGGACCATCGATGCCAATGGACTGCTTCGAGATGAAACCCAACTTTTTGTCGAAGCGGCACAGATCACCCAAATCACTCCCCGTACAGGAGGGCTTACCTTCTACACCGCCTACGGTGATGTCTTCAGCTGGCTGTGCCTGGGGCTGACGCTTCTACTGCCCTTTACCGCTAGGCGCCAGCGTGACGCTGGCTAAGGGGTTAAATGATTCAGAAGCAATTCCACATTTTTATCACCGGGTTTGGCACCAATGAAACCCTCGATATCACCGGGACCAGCCCGGGCATCGCCATCAACATCTACCCTCGCTGCCAGCACCATCGGGCCTTCAAAAGTAGACCCCGGCATCATGATATCCTGCGGACCTAAAGTGAATTCGTAGGGAAGCTGGATGTCGGGTATGCGTTTGACCGCCAGTGGCGGGCCGCGCTTCACACCTTCCGACCGGGCAAAAATAAACAGAGTGCCGTTTTTCGGGATCTTGTTCTGCAGTGCCTCGCTCACGCCGACCGTTCCCTGTATATTGTAGGCAGACGCGCTTATCAGGTTGTTCAACACCAGCTGAACCTCTTTCTGCCCGGCGATGACCTGGACTTCTCCTTCCACATCGCCCGGACTCGATTTTCTGTTGCCATCCTGGTCCAGGCGCGCTGTCAGGTTCAGAGTCCCTTCAAACTGGGTTCCATCGATCATGGTATGCAATTGCCCAATCTCAAATTCAAAGGGAAACTGGAAAACACTATGGCGTTTGACGGCAAGAGGTGGCCCGGCAGACATACCTTCCGGTCGGGCAAAAATGAACAGTTTGGCATTGGGGCTCACTTTCAGCTCCGGATTGAGCGAAATGGTACCCGATACATCATTGACATGAATAGTCGGGTCGGCCTTCCTGGCCAGCTCTTTTTTCAGGCTTTCGGGCAAAGGATGCTCTTTCAAGCCCTTGTCACATCCCGAAATCAATAAAATTCCCCAAAAAGACAAAAATAACGCTAATTGTTTCAAAATCTTCCTCCGATAAGAGCTTACAGGCCAAGGAAAAAAAATCCTGGGGCGGGTGCTTGACATCCTAAATTGCAGATATCATTAATACTACAAGACCCAGTTTATAAATTTCATTGGCCCAAGAGGCTAAAACCGACCCACAACAGTGATTCATCACCTGGGCGGAGGCTCTTTATGTACCCTCCGAACAGGGCGAGTATCACCCGGGTAGGCATAAGTTTGGAGTGTACCATGTTTCATGAAGTCAAAATATTTGATAAAAAAGGTAAAGTCAAAAAGGTTCTTTCCAGTAAAAAGCTCAGCAATAAGTACTGGGATTCTTTTTTTCACAATCCGTTAAGCGAAGCGATGAAAAAAAAGAAGGGCCGCGGACGAAAATCGGAAGCAGATGTGAATTTCGATGACGAGGATCTGGATTCGTCCAAAACTTGATAAGAATCACCAGGCTCCGCCAGCGGAGCTGAGGTAATAAATTTGGGATGATTTCGATTACTGGCTAACTCCTAATCCTCCACCAAGGTAGAGTTGGAAAGTTGAAATTACCCCATTAACGTGGGAGGCCAATCCAGGAGGAAAAGCCTCCCACGTGCCTAATTTTTCCCCAGTCTAAACTTTTCGCACCCACTACATTTTTCCCATACTTCTAATGGCACCAAGGATTCCCGGAATTTGGCGGGCCTTGATTTGCTTCAAACCTGAAACATGAAAATGGTGACTCAAAAAATGCTCCAGTGCTTCCGGGGTTTTTTTACCTATGCCAGGTCCATGCATCCATAAATATTTGATCAACCTGATTTGAGCCTCAATGCCATGGGAGGGTGATGCACGCCTGCTTCCACTCGCGCCCGTTGTGTATTCACTTCCCCAACCCAGGCTCCTAAAATGCACAAGGAGTTCTTCGACCTGCTCATGGGTAAGGTCTTTGGCGGAACTTCGACCAAACAGGACATGCAAAAAACCGCGATACAATTCATCGGTCAGTTTTAAATCCCGTTTAGCGATATGGATTTTTGCCAACTCGGCACGAGTCGGCCCGGCCAGCGTGACGCTGGACCCAACAGGCAATAACTTTCGCTGGTGAGAAAAGAGTTGGCTCGGCTGAACTAGCCCTTGCCCTGATGTATTTGTAACTGGTTTTTTCAACATGTCGACACCTCCTAGACTCCTTATTAAAAATATAAGTCGAACAAGGAAAGTCTGCAACGGGGAGCCGGTAAGCCAAAGCTGGACTGTGTCGACAGGTGCGTTATAAGAACGACGGCAATGTGGTATAAATTATTAAATATGACAAACATTGAGAGCCATTTAGAAAAATATTTGCCCAGAAAATAAGGATACCGATATGACACAAGCTTTATTGACAGCGTTTCAACTTGGTCCGCACCTGCTTAAAAACCGCATCGTCATGGCTCCGCTCACGCGCATGCGTTCCCTCCCGGGGAATGTGCCGGGTCCGATGAACGCAACCTACTACGGGCAAAGGGCATCGATGGGACTCATCATCACCGAAGCGGCTCAGGTCTCAGCGCAGGGAATCGGCTATCCCGGAACACCGGGCATCCATTCGCCTGCCCAGGTGGAAGGCTGGAAACGGGTCACCCAGGCCGTCCATGAAAAAGGCGGGAAGATTTTTCTCCAGCTCTGGCATGTAGGCCGAGTCTCGCACCCCTCCTTGCAAGAAGGCGGTGCGCTTCCTGTTGCTCCTTCGTCTATCGCCATGACAAGCCAGGTATTCACCAACACCGGAGAGATGACCGCGCCTGTCACTCCCCGCGCTTTGGACCTCGATGAAATTTCTGTCATCGTACAACAATATCGTGACGGAGCTAAAAACGCGCTGTCTGCCGGATTCGACGGGGTAGAAATCCATAGTGCCAACGGATACCTGCTGGATCAATTTCTGCAGGATGGAACCAATCATCGCGAAGATAAGTATGGCGGGTCGGTGGAAAACCGCTCACGCCTGCTCATGGAAGTTGTCACAGCCGTAACCGAAGTTTTTGGCAACGACCGGGTCGGCGTTCGTCTCTCGCCTCATGGTAGTTTTAACGATATCAGTGAATCGGATCCGGTTAAACTCTTCTCCCATGTCGCCGAAGCCTTGAACCGGGTTGCCCCGGTCTATATCCATCTGGTAGAGCCGCGTGTCTTTGGAGGTGGGGAGGAATCGGACTTCCACGGCGAGTCAGCAACGCCAACACTGCGCAAAATATTCAAAGGCGCGTTGATCAGTGCCGGAGGTTACGACAGGGAAGGCGGTAACATAGCCATAGATAAAGGGGACGCAGACCTGATCGCCTACGGACGCCCGGCAATCGCCAACCCGGACCTTGCCGAGCGGTTCGCCGTCCAGACCGATCTCAACCCCTATGATCGCGCCACGTTCTATGGCGGCGACGCAAAAGGCTACACCGATTATCCGGTTCTAAAGGGGTGAGCGGAGAGTCCGCAGAGTGGATACAAAAACCCACAACTGTGGTTTTGCTTAAACTCGTTCCGAGCGGAAGTCTTTGCCCTGCAGGTATACCTTCTTGCACATCTCCATGAGGCGGGAAAAAATGCGCGGACCGATTTTTTCTTCCAGAGTATAACGAGTGCTGGCATTGGAAAGTTTTTTACTGTCTTCCGTGCCAATTCCACTATCCAGCTTGTCTCTGAAATTGGTGGTGACCAGTGTCACCTTGTCATCATCGTTGTAGCGGGCGGAGATGAAATGATCGAGAATGGTCAGTTCCCATTCCGTGTTCCTGCCTTTGGCCAACTCATCGATCACCAGTACTTTAACGTCCACATAAGGGTCCATGAATTCGCTTTCTGAGATGTCCTCGCCATAACCATGGCGAATGTCGCGGAGCAATTCAAAAAAGTCGACAAACTTGCACTCGACCCCATGTTTTAAAATCAGTTCCTTGATGATGGATACGGCAAGATGCGTTTTGCCAAGGCCGGGCTCGCCCATGAAAATCAGGCCCTGGCTGTACTGGCCTTTCATCTGAATGAATTCTTTGATGAAGGTTCTGGAGTGCGATAAAGCGTCTTTCAGTAACCGGTGTCTGGGAGTCGCAACCTCAAAATTATCAAGACTCTCATACACGAATTTACCGGGAATCCCGGCCTGATTGAAAAGTTTCAGCTTTTTAGAAAAGTCGGCGCATTGGCATTCGCTGATTCGGGAAATGCCATCGGCACCTTCTGCTAAAATTCTTCCTGTACCCTGGCACAACTCGCAGTCAAAACATTTACAGGCTTCGGCCTGGACTTTGCCTTTTTTATTGGACACCACATACTGGTGGTCGCGGCAGGTATTGCAGTCTACCGAATTAGCGGTTTTACTTTTCATGCCTGAGATCGCTCCATTTCCGCTTCGATAAAAACCTTGAGATAACTGAGACCCATACGCGAAGACTGACGGGTGTTCTGCTGGTCAAACTCGGCAACACCATTTTCGATGCCCCGGCAGACAATATTGACCGGTATGCCCCGGCTTTCCCATTGCTGGATGAGGTCGTAGTCGGTGGCGGAAAGTGCCAGTCCCGAATCTTTCAGGGAAAGAAAAAACCGCTCAACAGTAACAAGATAATTTTCGTCTTCCTGATTCATGCGTACAATAATCAAAATAAGAAATAAAAAAACCCGTCTGGATTGCTTCGTCGCGTTTAGCTCCTCGCAATGACGGGTTATATCATGTTTCCTCGTCCGGAAAAATAACTGGGCAAGAGCTCCTAAGCCGAGACAATTTTCTGTTCGCAAGCAAACGCTATTGCAATTTGCCACCGGTCGCTGACCGGTTAGGATTTGATGTCGAGGATGGTGCCTAACAATTCGTCGTTGGCTTTAATGACATTGACATTGGCTTTGAACGCCGCCTTCGACACGATCTGGTCGACAATCTCTTCGGTGATATCCACGTTGGAGCCTTCGAGAAATCCGGAACGAACTGTGCCCAGTCCACCCGCTCCCGGCGCACCCACAACCGGCGCGCCCGATGCCGCCGACTCGTTCAACAGGTTACCGCCTGCCGCCTGCAATCCTGACGGATTCTGAAAATTGGCGAGCTGAATCTGACCGGCAACCTCGGCTTGGCCTCCTACCTGGGAAGAAATCTGCCCATTGGCATCCACACTGATTCCGGTATTATTTCCGGGGACATTGACCGCCGGTACCAAAGCGTTGCCACTGGCATCCACTATATTTCCAGCATTATCCTGCTTAAAACTTCCCGAACGGGTGAAGCTGGTGCCTCCATTCGGATTGGTAACCTGGAAAAATCCGTTGCCATCGATAGCAAGGTCCAAAGGATTGTTAGTCGGTATCAACGCGCCCTGGGTATTGGATTTGGAGATATCATTAACCCTGGTGCCGCCCGATTGCAACTCAACGCTGTTGACATCGCTTTTCTTGAAACCGGGGGTGTTGACGTTGGCAACATTGTTGGCGCTGTTTTGCAGTCTTTGGGATGCGTTTTTCAATCCCGTTAACGCACTGAAAATCGGACCTAACATGGCTGGTTCCTCCTTATCCTAGGAATATAGGACTTCTTGCGAATCTTTCAAGGCCGCCGCCTTCTTCAAAGGCAATAATGAAAGGCTCATGGCCGTTTCATCACAATTATCTTTATGCAGGCAAGCCTGGCAATCGTTCCACACTTTTTGCGGCAATTGCATTTTATCGACGGTTTCAAATCCGAATTTAGTAAACAGCGGCACCGCATAGGTCAGAACAAAAGCGGTATCGCAGTCGTCCTTTAATAAAGCGCGTTCAATACTGCCCTGAACCATTTCGGTGGCGATGCCCTGCCGGTGGTAACGTGGGTCCACACCAAGTGAACGGATTTCCACCAACTTGTCCCAGCCAAATTTCAGGCTACAGATGCCGATGACTTCATCGTGTTTTTCGTAAACCAGAAAGTCGGCAATGCTCTGTTCAATTTCCTCCAAGGTACGAAACAACATTTTGCCGTCCTCGGAATAGAAACAGATCAAGTTCTGGATGGCGTGCGCATCCTCTATTTTAGCTTCTCGTATCATATATATATAAACCTTAATCAAAAAAACCCCCGCCACTCGGCGTGGGGCCAACTAAAAATCAAAACCCATTGAAAAACCCAAACTTACTCAATAAAACTTTTTTTATCAATACTATCTCTGTTTGATGATCCTCTAAGTATCTAGGAATATGAAGCATTAGTCAAGCCCGGCGAGCCGCCCACTAGGCGTGGGGCCAGTGTTGTTAAGCCGAGTTGGTCAAATGGGAGGTAGTTTATTTATTTTTTCTTTTTTATGTGTTTTTTTAGCTCGCCTTTTTCATTAAAACCCCAATCAATAGTCCAGATATCGGAATTATTACCTTCCTTAACTGCATTTTCTATTTTAGACCACCAGAATAAGATGAAAGCGGCCTGAATATTAGCCAAAGATTCTGCCCATTTTTTTGGAAGGAGTATGATCTGAAGACCTGTCGCCTCTATAGCTTGCCTTTGCCAACCCTTGGTAAACCCTCTGTCGGCTGTCAAAACAGCCGTGCCATTTTCATTACGAAACGCTGTTGTCCAATAAACATCTGACTGACCACGTTGCCCTTGCTCCTCAACGTGAGAAAGGTCTATCCCATCTTTCAACACCACCTCTCGAACTGCTCGAATAACTTTTATAGAAACATGCTCGTCAGCTCGAATTTTCACGCAGCCAATCTTGTTTCAAATTGAACGGCCTGTTTTGCCAGAGATTTTTCTATTCCAAACCAGTCCCCTACAATTTTAAGGTTTTTTTCTGCTTGCCAAAGTTTGAATAACGCACTAGTAGGAACATGGTTTTCTGAAATGGTGGGGTGCCCATAAGCAAAACGGGGGTCAACCATAACATCTGGGAAATCACGAGGAACAGGAACCCAGTTTTTAGGTAGCCCTGTTTCCATGTTAAAGGTAATACCCAATTCCAAAAACTGTTCCCAGACCTCATAGAAAGTATGCTGTTTAGTTACTAAATTCAAAAGAATATTATCTCCAGATTCTTCTGCAGAATGTATAAATACATCTCTACGATCTGTCACTAGCTTGGTATTAGTAGAAAATGGATGATCAACTTTTAATTCATTTCTGAGGTTGATCGCTACTTTCCTAAGGTTTTTAAGAGAGACCCCTTTTTTCCGAAAATAATTTATAGATCTTATCTCCATCAAATCGAAAAAGCCTACTGTTTGTTGCCCATCAATCACTTTATATTGCCTATTTACTAGTGGTGCCATATCTTTTGGGTGTTCTGTTAGCCAGTGACTTATTTTCCCAGCATTTTTAATTTCCAAAAGCCGACCCGCTTCTGCCGCAGAATAAAATCCGCCAGACATCGGGTCATCAATTTTCTTTATTTTTTTCGATTTCATCTTGAATTATTTACCTTTTGAAAAATATCTCTTCCCTTATATTTTAGGCCTTCTGTAATAATACTCAATAGTATTCAATAAAAAAATCCGAAGCAAATGCTTTATATTTGGTATTGAAAACAAAGGTGATAAGAACTTTGAGGCTCACGCTTTAAGCTAGGTGCCCAACGACAGAATGAGACGTTTAGCTATTACTGATTCACAACCAGTTGGTCTTTGAGTTGGTCGATGAGGAGGATGTTGTTAATGGAGATGGCGACTTTGTCGGCCATGCGTTCGAGAAACTCGGTGCCGAGTCCGTCATGAAAATGGAAGGGTTTCGGACTGCCAAACGCTATGGCCCCGACCATGGCGTCCTGCGCCATAATAGGAACAAGTGCTTCCGATTTTATCTCGCTGTGCCCGTTGTTCGGACCGAACACTTCAGAATCTTCGATCTCACTACGCAGGACAGGTTTGAGTCCGCTCACAAACCAGTCGTTGGCGGTTTGCTGACAAATGAATTTCACCATTCCGTCCAGGTTGCCGTTGTAGCGTTGCCGTAACCGGTCTTCCATAAAATGGTCGGACCCTTTCACCAGACATAATAAAACACTGGGAATACCAAACCGGTTGGGAATTTCTTTTTTCAATTGATCAACCATTTGATCAAGGTTGGTGCTGGTCAATACCAGTCTTTCGATTTCGAACAGGTGTTCCTGGATTTTTTCATTGGCACGGGAAATTTCGAACAACCATTCCAGTTTGCTTTTAAGATGTTCTTTATCATCGTGAACCCGCTTGATAATCCGGTCAGCCAGACTCAGCGTGCTCATGGGCTCGATAGGCAGGTCATCATCTTTAATCTCTTTGATTTTTTTCAACAGCTCCGGGTATTCGTTGAAGAACTCAAGATGCTCGTTAAGGTAAATAGCCATCTGGTCTTTGTTCATAAAATTCCCTGTTCTAATTATGAATAAAATTCGAAGTGGCACCAATGTACCACAAACTCCTCCCATCTCATAAGAATAAAACGCATAAAATCAATAGTTTATAGGATTATCGGAACAAGGCTACGCCTTGAGGAAATGAGCAATACCTCTATTTGGCAAACTAAGCGTCCTCTCGGCTTAACGAGCCCTTGCTATCATTGCCTGCCTCGCTAGAGGCGTGGAACCATTTATAGAGGGCGGGCAGGACCACCAGGGTCAATGCTGTAGAGGAGAGGATGCCGCCGATGACCACCGTTGCCAGCGGGCGTTGCACTTCGGCACCAGTACCTGTTGCCAGAGCCATGGGAATAAACCCTAAAGAAGCGACCAGTGCCGTCATCAAAACAGGTCGCAATCGGGTGAGCGACCCTTGCCGAATGGCATCGTCTACAGGCAGTCCGTCTTCCCGTAGTTCGCCGATGACGGAAATCATCACCAGTCCATTCAACACGGCAACACCTGAAAGAGCGATGAAGCCAATTGCGGCGGAAATGGATAAGGGAATTCCTCTAACCCACAAGGAGAAGAAACCTCCGGTCAATGCCAGCGGAATTCCTGTAAAAACGAGAAGCGCGTCTTTCATCCGATCCAACGCGGCAAACAACATGAGCAGGATTAAGAGGAGTGCCAGTGGGACCACGATCCACAACCGTTTAGCGGCTGAAATCAGATGTTCGAACTGCCCACCCCAGGCAATCCAGTAACCGGGATCGAGAGAAACTTTTTCTTTGATGATCTTCTGTGCCTCTTGCACAAATGAACCCAAGTCGCGACCTCTGACATTAGCGGTGACAACAACCCGGCGTTTGCCGTTTTCCCTGCTGATCTGATTAGGACCTTTTGCGATAGAAAATTCCGCCACAGCAGAAAGCGGGATGTAGTTCAGATTTTGACCGCTACCGGGTATCTTCGCTGGAGAGACAACATCATGTTTGTCGGAGAAATTTTTAGGCAGAGCTATGGGAATTCTTTTGAGACGTTCCATATTCGTTCGTATATCTTCCGGCAATCTCACGATAAGTTCAAAACGCCGGTCTCCTTCAAAAACCTGTCCGGCACTTTTGCCGCCGATGGCAATCGCCACGACATCCTGAACAGCGGAAACATTCAGTCCCAGTCGAGCCATCAGCTTGCGGTTCAGTTTAAGAGTCAGTATGGGAAGTCCTGTCGCCTGTTCCATCCCAACATCGGAAGCACCGGGAATATCTGCAAGAACGTGTTCAACTTCGTCTGCTACGGATACGAGGGTTTCTAAATCGTCGCCAAAAACCTTCACCGCTATATCACTGCGAACACCGGCTATCAATTCGTTGAAGCGCATTTCAATCGGTTGGATGATTTCGTATTTGTTACCGGGGACTTGTTCCAGTTTATGTTCCAGTTCTTCGATGAAGTCAGATTTTGTGCGGGTCGGGTCGGGCCATTCGGACCGGGGTTTAATCATCGCGAATACATCGGCGACGCTTGGCGGCATCGGGTCGCTGGCAATATCTGCCGTGCCGATCTTGGCAAACACGAAATCCACTTCCGGCAATTCCTTGATTTTTTTCTCCAGCGTGTCCTGCATTGCAACGGCCTGGGAAAGACTGGTGCCGGGAACACGCAAAGCATGGATGGCAAGATCCCCTTCATCCAGAGTCGGGAGAAACTCGCTTCCCATGCGAGTGGACAGGAGCAAACTCAAGACAACAAGAACTCCGGCAAAAGTAATGACCGTGGGCCGATTGTTCAGAGAAAAGTTCAATATGGGTTCGTAAATATTGCGAATCCATTTGAGCAGCGGATTTTCTTTCTCCGATATATGCCCGGATGAAAATTGCGCTACCATAGCGGGAATAAAGGTGACAGATAAAATCATGGCTCCGATCAATGCCGCTAGAACCGTGAACGCCATGGGCTGAAACATTTTCCCTTCGATCCCGGTCAAGGTAAGAATAGGGAGATACACGATCATGATGATGAATCCGCCAAAGATACTTGGTCGGGAGACTTCTTTGGTGGCGTAAGCGACAAGTCCGAAACGTTCGTCACGGGTCAGGACGCGTCCCAACTTTTTTTGTTCTTCCGCTAATCGGCGACTGCAATTTTCCACAATAATAACTGCGCCATCCACGATGATGCCAAAATCGATGGCACCGAGACTCAACAGGTTGCCGCTGACCCGGTTGCCCACCATCCCCGTCACTGCAAACAACATGGAAAGGGGAATGACCAGGGCGGTTATGAGAGCAGCGCGGAAATTACCCAGAAACAGAAATAAAACAGCAATGACCAGAAGCGCCCCTTCCAGCAAATTGTTGCGGACCGTTTGCAGGGTGGCATTGACCAGACGGGTGCGGTCATAGATGGTTCGTGCCACCACGCCTTCCGGCAAAGTCTGATTGATCGCTTTCATTTTTTCGGCGACCCTCAACGAAACGGTTCGGCTGTTTTCTCCTTTCAGCATGAACACCGTACCCAGCACCACTTCTTCGCCGTTTTTGGTGGCGGCTCCTGTTCTCAGTTCCTTGCCGAGACTCACCTCTGCCACATCCTTAATATAAAGAGGAACGCCCTGATGGGAACCGATCACAATATTTTTTATATCCTCCATGCCCGCTACCTGGCCCGGAGTCCTGATGAGGTATTGCTCCCCGCTATGTTCAATATAGCCTGCCCCCATGTTGGCATTGTTCTTCATGAGAGCTTCCATAACACTGTGGAAAGTGATTCCATAAGCCATCAGTTTTTCAGGGTTCGGAGCAACCTGATATTGCTTCACAAAACCGCCGATACTGTTGACATCCGCGACGCCGGGAATATTGCGCAATTGCGGACGGATGATCCAATCCTGAATCGTTCTTAATTCAGCAGACGAATAGGAACCCGCAGAGTCCGCGTCTACCGACCACATAAAAATTTCGCCAAGCCCTGTGGTGATGGGTCCCATGATGGGTTCCAAACCCACAGGCAGAGTTGCCTTCACCTCCTGCAGACGGGCATTGATCAGTTGCCGTGCAAAATAAATATCCGTACCGTCTTCAAAAACCACCGTGACCTGTGACAGTCCGTATCGGGAAATGGAACGTGTATAAGACAGCTTTGGGGTTCCCGCAATAGCCGTTTCGACAGGGAAGGTGATACGTTTTTCAACCTCAAGCGGGGTGAAGCCCGGTGCCTCGGTATTAATTTGCACCTGAACATTGGTGATATCCGGCACCGCATCAATCGGCAGAATTTGGAAGTTGTACGCCCCCAGCACCGCCAGCGCCAGGGCGCCCAATATCACAAACATCCTTTGTTTGATGGAAAACCTTAAAATTCTTTCAAGCATAAAAAGCCCTTTAGCCTAGTGACTGTGAACAGCAGATGATTTTTCGATTTCAGCCTTCACCACAAAACTGTTTTGCACGACATATTGTTCTCCAGCTTTCAAGCCCGCGAGAACTTCCACCCGATCACCATCGTTCTCGCCCAGCTCCAGAGGCCGGGCTTCAAAAAAGTTTCCGTATTTGACGAATACAACAGACCAATCCCTGATCGTTTGGATGGCTTTTTCTGGCACGGCAATAGGGACCCTGCGTTCCTCAAGGACCAACCTCAACGTGACAAAAGTTCCGGGCCGCCAATGTCCTTTAGCATTGGGAATGACTACCCGCCCTGTAACGGTCCTGCTTGTTTCGTCTATTATGGAATCGAGATACGTCAATTTCCCTTTGGCTTCCATTCCAAGGTTGTCATCCTTGACGACAACGTTTTGACCCAGCTTCACATATTTGAGGTCCTTCGCTGGAATAGCGATGTTCACCCATACATCCGAAAAGTCTGCGAGAAGAAAAATATCATCATCATTTTTTACCGCTTCTCCAGTGGTCAGGTGCTTTTGTATGACCACTCCTCCCAAAGGCGACCTCAACTCATACTGGGTAAACGCATGTTCTTTCTGGCTGGGCAACATACCGACTTCCCCATCTGTTAAACCCAGCGCAAAAAGTTTTTGCCGGGCTGTTTGGAGTTTGAGTGTTTCCATCTCATCGGTTCTCTTTTTTTGACGAACTGCCCATTGACTGTCGTAGGCTATCTTTTCGCGCAAGGCGATGTATTTAGCTTCCCCACTCTTGTAGTTTTCCACGGCAAGTAAATATTCAGATTCCGAAGAGATGCCTTTCTCAAGCAATTTTTTCTCACGCAGGTAGACAGACTTTGCCAGGCTCAATTTCGCATAGGCGGGGATGAGCAGTTCACGGCTTCTGCCAATTTGCAGGTCTTTCAGTTGACGATAGACTTCCTCCAAATCCAGATCCTTCTGCAGGAGATCCAGCATTTGAGACGTATTTTTTGAGATGAGGATTTGTCTTTCCAGATCCAGCTTTGCCAGGTTGACCTGTTTGGTAGCGGCAAGATAATTGATTTTTGCATCAGCCAACTCCCGGCTTTCAATAATCGCCAGAACATCTCCGACCCGGACCCGGTCGCCTAAATCCTTGAAAACCTTTTTCACCACACCATTCAGCCGTGGAACAATGTGAACAACCTTCTCCTCGTTGAGACCGATTTCCCCGGACAAGTTGATCAGGTTTTTCAGCTTGGCGGGGCCTGCGGTTTGAATGGTGATGTCGGCATTTTTAATCGCTTCGTCAGGCAACTTCACCCTGGCCTCAATTTGCGCAAACTCCCATTCATAGGTTTGTTTTTTCCAGCGAGCATGGATTTTTACGTCAAATGAATGCGGCTCGACCACCTCTTTATCACCCAGAAGATATTCACCGACCGGCTTAAAATGAATTTCATCGACCCGGTCCAACCGTTTCAAAGTGATGGTCAGGTCCACTTCATTAAGAGGCACGGCTTTACCTGAGGCGTCGGTTACATAAACTCTGAATTCAGGCGGGATGCCGGTTTCAAAAATTTTAACCTCAACCTGCAAATCATTTTTAGAAAACAACCAGCCTCCATGCGACCCTCGTGGAATGGCACTGGCCTCACCAGATGCGGCGGTAGGTTCGTGCGAATCACGGTCCACGGTAGCCATATCCATATCCAGTATCATTTTGCCCACGAGCACTCCAAGGATCAAAATCAGTGGCAGTAAAATAAATTTCTTCATTGTCCCGGTTCTCCCTTTATTGCAGTCAGAGTAAAGGCCGCCAGGGATTCCCCAATGAGCCTTTCAATATCAGCAACCGCAATATGGTAATTAGCCAGAGAATCAAGGTATTGTCTCTTTGCTTGAAAAAAAGTTTTCTGGCTGTCCAATACATCTAAATAACCAAATTTTCCGAACCTGTAACCTTCGCTGATTCCATCGAAAGCTTTTTGAGCTCCGGGAAGTATCTCGGCCTTGATCGAAAGAACCTGTGAGTGGAAAAAGACCAGAGTGTTATAGGTTTCCAATAGATTCTTTTTTATGTTCACTTCCATGGCTCGTTTTTCCGCCTGGGCTTTGCCTAACTTATGGCGCGCTTCCTCGATGGCTCCCTGATTTCGATCAAACAACTGCAGGGGAATTGATATTCCAAAAACCAGCGCGTTGTCATCTGTTGTTTCCAAGCGTCTGAATCCCCCTTGAAGGGTTACATCAGGAATTCTTTTAGAAAGTTCACTATCTAAAACTGCCTGGCGTTGGTCCGTTTCCGTTGTCCAGCGCGCAAGATCGGGGTTGTTGGTCAAGCGTTCCATCAAACTTTCCAAAGCAGGAACCATGGAAATCTCAAATAGATCCCCCAGGGCAGATTCATATTGCGCTTCAGGGCTCCCCCAGGTAACGGACAAATTACTGCGTGCGACCTTTAACGCGCGCTTTGCTTTTTTTAATTCTATCTGCATGGAAGAAAGGCTGATTTCAGATTTGGTCTTTTCCAGAAGAGCTACTTTTCCCGCCTTGACTCGTTCACCCACCGCATTAAGAAATTGCTCGCCAAGATGCACCAGATCCTCGGTGAGCGATACTTGTTGCTGGGCTTTCAATACATCCGCATAGGCTTTTGCTACCTGCGTCAATACCTGCATGCGTTTTGTTTCGTAATCCCAATCGGCCAGTTTCTTCGACAGCGTGTTAGCGCGCAACCTCGCGGCTCTTTTCCCGCCTAGCTCAACCAGTTGACTGAGCTGAATGGTCGTTTGTGCCTGATCGAATCCGTTAAAACTCCCTGAGCCCGCGGCATCTTCCACCATGATGTCTAGTTGTGGATTAGGTATGAGATCCGACTGCAAGGCATGTGCTTCTCTGGCACGTTGTTCGAAGGAAAATGCCTGCAGTTGCGGGTTATTCAGCAAAGCCAGAGCCACAGCTTCTTTTAGGGTAATGGGACCACCTTTGTTGAGCTCAATCGCTCCATCCGTGTCCGCAAAGCTGGCACCGGGTATCCAGAGCAAAACAAGCAGGACAAGCTTTAATAGAATTAATAATTGCCGCATATAAACTTCCTCAGTTAAATTTGAAAACTCAGGACATCGCAACACATCAAAAAACCTGAAAAGAACGGATCAAGGATTTACTGAAAGCAAACCTGGAGCGTCTGTTGAGGTACGTTCGTTAGCGATGAATGAGATGAAAAATTAAATGAGGAGTGCGGGTGGAGAACGGGAAGAATGTGGGCTTCCGCTGAATCGCGATTGCAAGAAGGTATTTTTGGAATCTATGGAAACAGAAACCAGAGGATTGGAAATTTCAAAACTTATAGGGCTTCCGACCTGTTTGAAGGTCAGCCCCTGCTTGAAAGGCTTGGAGTTTTTGACCAGAGTAAAAAAGCTGGAATCGCTTTCCTCGTTTTCTTCGGAAGAATGCGGATGATGAAAATCGTCATCCAGCTTGTGGTTGGAAAAATGTTCGTCAACAAGATGAGCATAAGCTTCCAAAGTCGCGGAATGATAACGCCCCGAATGCTGATGATCCTCAGCCTGACCGATATGGCCATGCGTGGTTTCGGGGTGATAATGGGATGGAAACAGGATGAATTGAAATGCCCAAAGACAAACCAAAGCAAACATCAGCCCATAATTTTTTTGGCAAAATCTAATCATTAAAAAATCCCACAGCTCCCTTGAACAGGTTATTCATTTTATATGTATCGGCAAGTGTACTAAAAGTATAAAGGGAATCTATTCTAAAACGCTACTTTTTTATTTGAATGGGAAACATTAAGGATTCCTGAAAATATCTCATGAGTAAGAAATAACTTACCTTAAACACCCGGGAGTCCTGGTTATTTAAGACCAATAATTTTGTAGCTCCCCTCAGTTTGTAACGTCACCACAATGTCTGTTTGCCCCTTATTCTTCCAGTACCACCCATGGGAACCCTCAAAGGACGCAGTAAAAGAACCTCGCACGTTATTGGCTGTGCTAATGGTATAGCTTTCAAAATAACCTGTAGTATCGCCCTGCGGTTCTCCATGGAAATCAAAATAAAGTAATTCACCCCCCTTTGTTGACCAGCCGTATCGCATGGCATCACCGCCAACCAAATAAAATTTGTATTCCAGCCCTTTTCCAGCCGGAATACTGATGTCCACACTATCCTCTTGAGCCGGTAGCGTTTGCTTGGTTGTATCGGCTTGGGTTGTGGCCGCTTGGGCGGATGAAGTCTGGCCTGCCAATTGAGTCAACTTCATCACTTTACCGAAACCTGTTGGATCAACTCCGAACTCTGCTGGTAGTATCGCAACGAAAAAAATAAGCAATGCCAATACTGCCGCAAAGGCTGTTGCCTTTAATAACGTTTTTTTTGATTGAACAGTATGTTCCAGTTCGTGCTGGGCTTTGCCCGTATGTTCTAATTCATTCATATTATTATCCTATGGTATGCCAAAAGTAACCCGTAAGTTGGTAAGCGACCAACATCATTCCACCACTCATCAAAAGCGAATTGGCTACGGTTGAAAATTGTAAAAAGCTCCTATGCCTACGCCAAAAACTAATTACAATGAGGACTACTGTCAGCGCAAAGAATTGACCGAACTCTACACCAACATTGAAGGCAATCAGGTTTTCAAGTAAACCTTCGTTTGGGATTTGAAATTCTTGCAATTTAGTGGCCAAGCCAAAACCGTGGAATAATCCAAATATCAGAACGGCAAGTTTTGTATTAGGCTGGTAGCGAAATAAACGTTGAAAACCTCCTAGATTGTCAAACCCCTTATAGACCACAGAAAATCCGATAATGGCATCGATTAAATAGGGATTAACAGCAATATTATTCAAGACACCAGACATCAAAGTGAGACTATGTCCTATGGTAAATAAAGTGACATACACTAAGACATCTTTTGTTCGATAGAGAAAAAAGATAACACCTATGAGAAACAGTAGGTGGTCATAACCCGTCACCATATGCTTTGCGCCGATATATAAAAATGGAATTATAGACACACCTTGATTGTCGAGTAAAAATTGTTTTGTACTGTCATCAACACCATGAGCCAAAACAAGTGATGGCAAACCAATAAGACAGGCTAATAAAAAAATGATAATGATTGACGTTGATTTGAATGACATGTTGAACATTACTCCTATTTAACTCAGTAAACTGCTATATCCTGCCAGACCTCATTACAGGTTTTTAAAGTTTCCGTGAAAGTTTGCCGCGATATACTCTCCGTAAATATTAAGCAAAAGATAAAGAGTTTTTTGCTCCTCAATATTTCTAAAAGATACAATAAAATACTGGAGGCCTTTTTTGAATATGGTTTTGTCTGTCACTTTCGTCCAACTGGAATTTAATTTTTTATCATTGCTGGCCTCTGATTTCTCAACCATTATTTCCAAGTACTTGGAGGCTACTATTATTGCCTGCTTATCATTTATAGGTTCGCCATGGTCTGAGTGACTGAAAGCCATATTTGGGATTAGCAAAACCAACCCTAAAAAACATAGAAGGCTGATATTCATAAGTGTGCGCATAAGTTTTCCTTATTATTAAAAAATTGTGAAAAATATTAAGATCGGGTTCATGGGCATTTTTCTTCAAGCTATGACCCTGCGAGTCACTTGGGCTTCCTCCAAGAATCTGAGGTACCGCTCCAGAATCAAACCCGCTTATTCGCAAAAAGCGAACACAGGCGGCCCGTTGGAATATGTTCGTTAGCGATTAATGAAGTAAAAAATTAAATGAGGAAAGAGGGGGGAGAACGTTCTTTAGGTCTGTCCGGCGGATCAGAATTCTCTATAGGAAGAATATTGGAAAAAACGTAAGAAATAAGAAGTGGTTCTGCAATGATAAAACTATGTTGGACATCCCCATTCTTTACGACCTTGAAAGGAGGTTCCGGTTTCAGGCTCGATTTGTGGAGGTTGATTTCGTAATTGCCGGAATGATCATCATCAAAAGGGCCAGAGTGATGATGGTCTTCGTTCTGCAAAGGCTCTGTGGCATGGTTATTTACTACATGATTGAAGACTCCATGCTCATGCGAATGAATAGGGCTCAGATGTTGGTGGGACGATAACTCACCGGAATGTGCGTGAACGCTCTCCAGATGATAATGATGAGATGGAAAAAAGACGAATTGGAATCCCCAAAGGAAAACCAAAGCAAACATAAGTCCAAAATTTTTTTTATAAAAAGTAATCACAAAAAGTCCTACAGCATTAGCATTCTGGCAAAGCTATTCGTTCTATTCAGCAGGTGTACAAAGGTGTACAAAGGTGTACAAAAATTATAAACAAAACCACGGGATTTAGTCAAATTTGTCGGCTGAAAAACAGGTTCCATGTATTTTAGAATCTCGTTCCAGCCCCAAAGAGCAGTGGCAAAAAAATCTCGAAATAGATTTAAATTAGTGTCAAAACAGCTTTATGCAGAAAAAAGCCTACGACCAGCATGCCCAGCCCTGCAGAATAGGATTGCCAGAACGAAATATTTAATTTTTCAGCAAGCAAAAAGGGCACAAAAAAAAGCAAAGATACCGGAATCCCCACAAAGATACTTCTCGCAAACGCTATCGTAGTTGGAACGCTTTTATACTCAGTGTAGGAAAAAACCAGGGCAATCAGGCTTGCTATGGGCAAAGCCAATATGAAACCAGCAAGATCAGGCCTTTTTCCAGAGAGCCAGGCACAAAAACTGATTACGATTGCCGCGATGAAAACTTTTAAAAGGAACAAAGTCATGGTCTTCCTATCTTCCCTGTAGTTCAGAACCACCTACCCCATTGTTAATTCGTCACTGACTCCTCAGGAGGAGGTACGGGGGGACCTTTGTGCCCGCAGCCTGCCAGGCCACCAAGACAAATCAGGATCATTAACAGGAATATAACGAATTTTAATTTTATACTCATACCTTACTCAGTTTTTTCGTTAATCGGGAAATCTGCGCTTTCACCTGTTTTTTCGCCGTTCCCCCATGAACATTTTTCCGGTCCACAGAGTTCTTAAGGGCAATATGCTCCGAGACATCTTCCTCGAACCTCCGGGAAATTTTGCGCAGTTCCTTCAGCGAAAGATTGTCCAGAGTTTTTCCACTATCCAAACAATAGGCCACGGTTTTTCCGGTAATCTCATGCGCTTCGCGGAAGGGAACCCCCTTTAGGACCAGGTAGTCCGCCATGTCGGTGGCGGTCAAAAACCCGCTTACTGACAGTTCTTCGACTGAAAGTGATTTGAATTTTGCCGATTTCATCATACCGTTGAAAATTTTCAGGCAGACTTTGACCGTATCCGCCGAATCGAACAAGGGTTCCTTGTCCTCCTGCAAATCTTTATTGTAGGCCAGCGGCAATCCTTTCATCAGTGTAAGGAGGGAAACCAGATTGCCAAACACCCGGCCGGATTTTCCCCGAATCAGTTCTGCCGCATCCGGGTTCTTTTTTTGCGGCATGATACTGCTCCCTGTGGTGAAAGCATCGGACAATTCCACAAACCCGAACTCACTGGAATTCCAAATGACCAGTTCTTCTGAGAACCGGCTGAGATGCATCATCAATAAAGCCGAAGCACTGCAAAATTCAGCGACAAAATCCCGATCCGCAACCGCATCCATGCTGTTATGGGAAATTTCCGGAAAGTTTAAAAGTTTAGCCGTGTATTGACGATCGATGGGAAAATTGGTTCCAGCCAATGCCGCCGAACCCAGCGGCATGACGTTGATCCTTTTTCGTGCATCAACAAAGCGGTCTTTGTCTCGAAGAAGCATTTCCACATATGCCAGAAGGTGATGCGCAAGTAAAACCGGTTGCGCCCTTTGTAAATGCGTGTATCCCGGAATCACCTTATCGATATTCTTTTTGGCAAGACTCACCAGAGTCTTGCACAACTGGTCGATGTCTTTTACCGTCTCATCCACCTCGTTGCGCAAATAAAGACGGATGTCCAGACAAACCTGATCGTTGCGACTGCGGGCGGTGTGGAGCTTGCCAGCAGTAGGGCCTATGATTTCACGCAGGCGGCTTTCGATATTCATATGAATATCCTCCAACTCGTCCTTGAATTGGAAACGCCCCTCATCACATTCTTTTAAAATCCGTTTCAATCCTTTTTGGATTTTCTGTGATTCGGATGGGGAAATGATTTTACAACGCGCCAGCATTTTGCAATGCGCGATACTTCCCTCAATGTCGCAGGCGTATAACCGCTTATCAAAAGAAATGGAAGCCGAAAAGGTTTCCATTAAAATATCAGTCGATTGCTTGAACCTGCCACTCCATGGTTTTTTCATTTTTCGTGCCCCGAAGGGGTAATAAAGTTTTTTTGTAATTCGTTTTTATCTCGGCCCCACGCCTAGTGGCTCTCTCGTTAGAGAGTGGCGGAGGATGGGGGAATGAAGTCCCGTTTTTTAACCCATTTATCTTTTTGCACGATATTGACGCGGGTTCCCAGGGGAACCATTTTAGCCAGGAAGTGCAGATACCACTCCTGTATGTTGGGGCAACCGGCACTACCATTTCGCCAGTCAAAGTTTTTCTTGAAGAATTCGTTTACCTTACTCGCATTGACTCCGTGGATGCCATAACTACCCGGAACCGGATCACCCAGTCGCTTCATACCCATCCACCAATGTCCGATTTCATGGTCTTCGTGGCCAAACGGAATCGCCCGCACCCTTGTTTTTCCGTTTAGCGTCTCTTTTTTATACCAGGTGGGTTTATAAGCCTTATTCTTTATTTCATATTCTCCGACCGGGGTTTCTTCCCCGGCCCTTCCGAAAATACTTTCTATTTCCATAATTTCTTCATCGTTGTAATAAACTCTCAAGGCACCGCTTTCAACGATTCCCAAAAGGTACCAGAGTTGTGGGTTTCTATAGTTGAAAGAAGCCACATCTTTGGCATTGTACTTCAAGGTCATTGTCTGCCCGGAGCGCACATAGCTTGCATGTTTGTTGTTATAAACCTGCTTCAGAATGTATTTCAGGTTTTCCGTGACTTTGTTATTCAAAATCATCTGCTCGATCTGCACGCTAAGCTCGGCATTGAACTTGCGCGTTTCTTCCAGTTCGACAGAGGCCGCAGTAAGATCCTGACGAATCTGCGCCATTTCTTCCTTGGAGACCAGGCCAACCTTGCTCAAACCCTGATACCAGGCCACATCTACTTTTTGTCGAGTGTGCGCACCAAGAACAAATTGATAAACCAGCGTTCCGCTGAGAATTAATACCCCAATGGAGATTCCCGTCAGTTTCAGAGTTCGCTTGACATTGTTGGACAGGCGATATCTGGCAACCTCGAATTTTACTTTTTTATCTTTTTCTTCCAGGGCGCCGAATGTTGCTTTGTGGAATTTTTCCAGCAAACGACGTTCGAGCCTGGACAAGGTGGGGGTGTGAGCTCTCAGCTTTTCTATGATCCAATACAGGTTTTCACGGGTCTTGCGGTCATAGCTACCGCTTGGATCTTTATTACCGATCAGGTTGTATTCGTTAATATTTAAAACTGTAAGCTTGTTTTCAGGTTTCATAAACCCAGTCCACTATCCTAAACTGCTGGCAATTCTTTTAAAGTTGCCAAACAAATTACCTTTTCCATTTTTCTTCAGAAACTGAATGATTTCGTCATTGCTATTGGAAAGAGTGGGGCAAAATTTGTTCTCGCTGATGATGTTTTGCGCAATCAGATTGATAGAGTTGGAAAGAGCGCTGTCCTTATCGTAAAACAGGGTACCTCGATTATTGGTTATATTGATGATCTTGTGATGAGGAACCATTCCAACCGTATGAATCCTGTTCTTATAGTCTTCAAATCTGTCCAGGGTGTCGAGATATTCCCTCAACTGGTCGAGGCAGTTTGCGATTTCCTTGGGTTGCTGGCAACGGTTGAAAATGATTCCGAATTTTTTGTTTGCCAGAATTTCCGCCACCGCCTTCTCGCCTTTAGATGCGATCATGCGGTTGACATAAGCCTTGTCCAATCCGGATAACCTTCCCTGCTGATAGTCATGGTAAAAGTCTTCATAATAATCAATGAAAGAGTGGAGAGCATCAATACTGCCATTGATGGCAATATTATTGCTCATGTCAAAAATAAAAATAACCTGATCAATCGAATTCATCAATGAGGACAAGTGGTTCACACCCCCTGCCGGCGTATCGAGCACCACATAGTCGAAACGTTCCGTCAGCTCATTGATAAACTCCAGAAAAAGGAGGAGAAACTCCGGTTCGTTGATGCGCTTACGATGGTTTTTTTTACCGAGAATAGGAACCTCGCCGCCCAGCAGGGAAAATTTAAACTCTTCAATATAGTTGATATATTCATCGGCTGTTGGCCTGGAGTTAGCTTCATGTTTTTTCAGGACCTGCTTGAGCTCGCCCATATTTATTTTTTTCAGGAGCGGCCTGAGGGTCCTGATCTGGCCTACGGTGTAAATCTGGCCCCGCTCCAGAAACAACTCATGCAAAGGATTGCCAAAGGGAAACTCTGAGAAATGAAACAGTTCTATGTTCAGTGTTTTGTATAAGGCCAGTCCCTTTTCAAGTTGCGGATGGTCTCTTTTAATTTCCTTACCCAGGTAAGCATTGAAGATGGTGAGAATCCGGTAAATCGATTGCAGAAAATCAACCTGGTAGGTTTTGTTGGCCAGGGTCTCAAACAAGTCATAAAAAGTTTTTCGCGGATGACTTTCAAGAATGCTGGAAATAGTCGGAAGCCTGAGATCAAGGTCAAACAGGCACACGCTGTCGTGGGTCAACGATTTGCCCAGCGAGTGTGTCAGGGCCGCCGCCGTATTGATGGATAATGTGGTTTTTCCGATCCCCCCTTTGGGGCCGATAATTGAAATGATCGGCATTTAGCTTTTCCTCTTTTTTTCGTTGGACCCGGCGATTACCACGGTAATTTCGCCTTTCCAGGTTCGTGTTTGAGCAGAAAGCTCTTGCAGGTTCCCCCGAATCACTTCCTCGTACATTTTAGTCAGTTCGCGAGCAATGGCCACTTTGCGGTCACCAAAAAACCGGTAAAGATCCAGGAGCGTTTTTTGGATACGGTTGGGCGATTCAAATAAAACCACTGTGCGTTTTTCCTCGGCCAGATTTTCCAGCATCGTTGTGCGACCTTTTTTGCGAGGGAGGAATCCCTCAAAAACAAACCGATCCATGGGCAAGCCGGAAACGGTTAAAGCGGCCAACAAAGCAGAAGGACCGGGTATTGAAAAAATAGAAACCCCCTCTTCAATCGCCGAATTTACCAAATGATAATGCGGGTCAGAAATTCCGGGTGTTCCGGCATCTGAAACCAGGGCAAGATCATTACCTTTTTTAAGACGCTCAATAAACTCTCTGCCTTTTTTTATTTTGTTAAAACTATTGTAACTGGAGAGAGGTGTTCGGATTTCATACCTGTTCAACAATATTTTTGTCCGGCGAGTGTCTTCAGCGGCAATCAGGGAAACTGCATTAAGGGTTTCTATGGAGCGCTGGGTCACATCACCCAGGTTGCCAATGGGGGTGCTCACTACAAATAAATTTCCCGTTTCCTCCGAGCCCGGTTGTGCAACAGCCATATTGAGTGTGTTTTAGTATCCAGCTAGAAAAACTCAGCTTTTCATTTAGAACAGCAAGACCGTTCTTTAACTATCCCTGCTTAGGCTGAGAAGCAACTTTCTTTTCTTTTGTTTCAGTTTTGACCAGCGGAATAATTTTGGTTTCCTTTCCGGTCATATCACAGGAGCCGTCTAGTACTCCTCCCAGCTCAATATACAAAGCCGGAGATTTAACATTACCCACCACTCGGCTATTCGAATGAATCTCAACCTTTTTAGTGGCTGTGATGGTTCCTTCCACGCGTCCCATACAAATGACGGTTCCCGCAAAAATTTCCGCCGTGAGATGTCCCGCATCCCCAACGATCAGCGTATCATCAGTGTGAACCTGACCTTCGAACTTGCCATCAATGCGAACCGTACCCTCAAAGGATAACGATCCGTTAAAAACCGTGTCTTCGCCCATATAGGCTTTAATCTGACTATCTTCTTTTTTCATTTCTTCGTTTCCTCCCCACATACGAGTTACACCTGTCTAAGTTAGCGTTTATTCTGACCGATCAAACCCTTGATGCGATCCAGGTCATCATCGGAGTAATAAGTTACCACCAGTTTGCCACCTTTTTTTGTTGGCTTGATATCAACCTTGGTCCCCAACTTGCGCTCAAACTCTTTTGCCAAATCCTTGATAAAAATATTTTGTTTCGAAACCAGAGATACGGGTTTTGTTGGCACCGGTTGTTTTAATCTGCTTACCCGACTTTCAGTTTGCCTGACCGTAAGATCCTGTTTGAAAATTTCCTTGCGTAGTGCTTCCATTTGTCCGGCGTTGTCCAATCCCAGCAAAGCCCTCGCATGACCCATGGATAGTTTTCCGGAAATTAAATCTTCTTTTATATTTCGAGAAAGCTTGAGAAGCCGCAAGGTGTTGGTCACTGCCGTTCGGCTTTTGCCTACCTTTTCGGCAATCATCTCCTGAGTCAGGGCAAACTCATCGGCAAGACGGGCATAGGCTTCCGCCTCTTCTATGGGATTCAGATCCTGACGATGGATATTTTCTATGATGGCCAGTTCCAAAGCCTGGGCATCAGTCACTTCCCTGATTACGACTGGGATTTTTTTCAGTCCCGCTTTTTTGGAAGCCCGCCACCGTCTTTCACCCACCACCAGCTCATAGCCCGTATCCGATTTTTGCACCAGCACGGGTTGCAAAACACCATTCTCACGAACGGATGTTACCAGTTCTTCAAGCTTCTCATCATCAAAATATTTTCTCGGTTGAAAACGGTTGGGCGAAATTTCATCGATCAGCAGTTCTGTAGTTTTCGCCGATTCGTTTTCGTGGGATTCGGGAACCCCCATTTCAAAGTCAGGAATCAATGCATTGATGCCTTTACCTAACGCTTTTCGATTCATGCCCCGGAGCCCTCTAGTGAAACCCGCTCATCGACTTTAGATCGGGAGATAATTTCTTTAGCCAGCTCTACATAAGAATCCGCACCACGCGAGCGACCGGCATAAAGCATTATCGGCTTTCCATGACTGGGTGCCTCACTCAGCCGTACGTTTCTTGGGATAACTGTTTTTAGCAGGAAATCACTGAAATATTTTTGCACCTGGTCCTTTACCTGTGCGGCCAGAAGCGTTCTGCCGTCAAACATGGTCAATAAAATACCTTCCACTTTTAGATCCGGGTTGATGGATTTTTTTACCAGCTTTAAAGTTTTCAGCAAATGGCTCAACCCCTGAAGAGCATAGTATTCGCATTGCATGGGAATTAAAACGGAGTTGGAAACAGCCAAGGCGTTCAGGGTCAAAAGACCCAGTGAAGGGGGGCAGTCTATGACTACGAACTCAAACTCCTCACGCACTCCATTGAGAGCAGACTTTAAAACTGTTTCTCGCGACTCTTTCGATACCAGTTCGATTTCCGCGCCAGTGAGGTCCACACGGGATGGGATGATTTTAAGCGTTTCTATTTCCGTGGAACAAATGACCTCCCCCTGGCTCGCATCACCCAGCAAAAGCTCATAAATCCCTCGCGAATCTTCCCCGATCCCTAATCCACTGGAAGCGTTGCCCTGAGGGTCAATATCGATTAACAACACTTTCTTGCCCGAAAGGGCTATAGAAGCCGCGAGGTTGATAGCTGTGGTGGTTTTCCCCACCCCGCCTTTTTGGTTTGCAACGCTTATGATTTTGCCCATGAAACCTCTTGGGAATAGTACGGCAAGCATGCTAAAAGTACCACAAATTCAATTCCCTGCCAATATTTAAATGGGATATTTAAAAATGTTTCACGTGAAACATCCACTAGGCGTGGGGCCAGCTGGCAATAGCTTTTACTGGAGCGCAAAAAGTTATCTCGGCTCAATCGAGTTTTTTCCCGTTGGGTCCAGCGTCACGCTGGTGCCGAACGGATGTTTCACGTGGAACATTTTTCAAAAATCAAAAGACTTGAAACCACTCCGTGATAGCTGGTTATAGAGACCTCTTTCTGCAATAAAAACTCTGGGTTGGAATCCGCTTGGTGCTCCTCAGGGGGTTTTTTCAGCACAACCCGCCCGCCTGGAGGCAAAAACCTCGTGCTCAAATTCAGGCATTCCTGTGCCCCGGATACGGCCCGAAAAACCACAGCATCGGATTGGTGATTATCTGGAATATCTTCTGCCCGGGCATTAAGTACAGTCACCTGCTCCATTTTAAGTTCCCGCACCACGGTTTCCAGGAAACTACAGCGTTTGCGCTGACTCTCCACCAAAACCAGTTGCAGTTCCGGAAAAATGATTTTTAAGGGTATCCCGGGAAAACCGGCACCACTGCCTATATCCATCACACGCAAACCAGGCTCGATGGCCCGGCAATACTGCAGGGAGTCAAATACGTGTTTTTTAAGGATTTCTTCGGGGTCTTTTTCTGCAGTGAGGTTGATCTTCTGGTTCCACTTCAGCAAAAGTTGCAGGTATTGCCCAATCTGGGATACAGCTAACGGGGTTTCAATACCCAGCCCCAGCCTGGGGTCCTGCAAAATATGTGAAATTGTCTCTTGCATGGGGGAGTGGGATTCAGGAAGCAAGAACCTTTTTAAATTCCCGGGTAAGGGCAGGAACCACCTTCGTGACATCTCCGACTATACCATAATCGGCAACCGAAAAAATGGGAGCATGGGGGTCCGAGTTGATAGCCACAATACAGCGGGACGAAGACATACCGGCCAAATGTTGTACAGAACCAGAAATCCCACAAGCAATATAAAGATCCGGGGAAACGGTTTTGCCGGTCTGGCCCACCTGGTTGGAATACTCCCGCCAGCCATTATCCACAACAGGCCGACTGGCACCGACCGCCCCTCCAAGGAGTTCAGCCAGTTGCTCCAACAGCTCGAAGTTTTCCGGCCCTTGCATCCCCAGTCCGCCCGATACCACGATGCGAGCCTCGGTAATATCCAATTGGGAACCCACCTGCTTCACCAACTGTTGCGCTTGACGTGAGAATTCCGGCAGCTGAATGTCTTCCAGAAAAACTTCCCCTGCCCTTGAAACGGGGGGATCTGTCTGCCGGAAAACATTCGGGCGCAAAGTAAGGATATAGGGTGTCTTGCCGCTGAAGCGGACTGTGGAGAGTGCCTTCCCCGCAGACACCGGTCGCACCGCCTCGACCTCGCCGTCCCCACACACAGAAAGGGAAATGCAGTCCGTAGCCACCCCCACCCCTAATTGGGCAGAAAGAATGGCAGACAATTCCTTCCCATTGTTGGTCGCCGGTAAAAGCAAATAATCGACTGGAGATTTTTCAAGTTCCTGCGCTAAAGCGAAACTATAGTTCTCATGAATATAGGTTATCAGGTCGGGGTGTTGGAGCACACGAACTTCATCAGCTCCATTTTGCATGAAAAGTTCAGCCTGCTCACCGGCCTCCTGGCATAAATAAAAAGCAATGACCTTGCCTGAAACCTGCTCCGCCAGTCTCCGTGCGGCATTGATCACTTCCAGAGAAACAGGTTTGGCTAAACCTTGCTCGTGCTCAATCACAACGCCCAGGACCTGGCCCACAGAAAACTCCTAAAATAAAAAAGGGGGCTCAACGCCCCCATATCAAAATGCAACCGGCCAAAAACCCGCGTAAATATCTCCTGTCGCGCGAATAGCCTATTTTGGCGCTTTTATACAGTTATGAATCGGGACTGTCAATACTTGCCGGGAGGACGAAATAGAGGAAGATCCAAAATCCATTCAATCTCCCAAATTTCACCAACGGTTCCCAGTCCGAGAAGACAAACATACAAAACCAGGAGACCCACGCCAATCTGGCCTTTATATTTTTGCACAAGTGCTTTTATACCACCGGGGTTGGGGGAATCTGCAGTTTCATTCATAGGATGGAGGGCTTTATTAAATGATTTTTTCTTCTTCACGCAACAGTCGAACCAGACTGCCGCTCATTTCTTCTTCACTACCTTCTAGGATTATTCCCTTTTTTCGTTCCGGGGGCAAGCAAAGATTTTCCTGAATCACTTTATTGTCGGCGGACTCGAGAGTCCCTGCCTCGACGTCAAGATCCTCTGAGGAAAAAGTTAAAACTTCTTTTTTCTTGGCGGCCATAATACCTTTAAGGGACGGCAACCGAGGTTCGTTAAGGCCTTTCTGGCAGGTCACCAGAAACGGAAGTGCCAGCTCACGAACTTCGCTGCCGCCTTCGACCTGTCGCGTAATTTTCGCATTTTGAAAATCATCAGAAAACTCAATCCCGGTCACCACGGTAACAAAAGGGATGGCAAGAAAACTCGCGAGTGTCGGTCCGGTTAGAGCACTGTCCACATCTACCGCCTGCTTGCCGCAAAGAATCAGGTCATAGGGGATTATTTTTATGCAGGATGCCAAAACCCGGGACACAGCATAGGAATCCAATCCGTCAAACCTGGAATCCATTAAATGCACGGCTTTATCCGCACCCATGGCCAAAGCCTTTTTTATTGAATCTTTAAATCCTTCAGGCCCCAGTGTTAAAAGAGTGATTTCGGTATCCGGCTTTCTCTCTTTAATGCGCACCGCCTCTTCAATGGCAAACTCATCATAGGGATTGATGATGCGGGAGCTTCCAGGGGAAACAATCTGGCCGTTCTCAATTTGAATTGCCGCGGCAGTATCCAAAACCTGTTTAATGCAAACGATAATTTTCATGACTACTTAACTAAATTTAATAACAGGTTGATATTATCTCAGATAGGACCCGTATGCAAAACCACAATACCAATATCATGCGCCGGCGCATAAATATTATTAAATCTCTTACCTCAAAACAGTGCTCATTTTTTTCAGCCCGGCCTTGAGGTGATCGGAGAGGGCTTGACTGCTGATTTTCATGATTCGCGCCGCGAGCTTTTTTTTAAGGCCCCCATAAAAAACCAGCGAGACAGCTATCAACTGTTTGTCCGTCAACTTCATGTCTTCAAGATTTAAAAACCCGTCTTTTAAATAGGAAAATTCCGAGCGTGGGCGATAATCCCGGCATTCGGCACCAAGATTCTGGGCATTACGGATAATTTCCAATTCATCGGGAGGAAAAAACCTCAAACGATAATCACTCTCTGCTCCATAATTACCGGCGGAATTAACCAGCTCACTTTTTTTGCAGGAATCAAGCATACTTATAATTCTCCAGATATTTTTTGAACTGCGGACCATCATAAAAAATAAAATAGGAAAACCAGGGAGGTGGATTAGGCTCAAGTAGATCGGAAAGAAGACTCCGTGGCAAACAATCGGGCAAACCGGACACCGGAACCCCATTAATAAAAACATTATCGCGGGAAAACATAGCCCTCCAGTATTCACGCCCGACCCTGAAATGGAACCACATGGCTTTCAAAGAAGGCTCCTGGCGATATAAATAATTGCCACAATAAAAACAATGCCAACCTACATCCGTTTCGTACAGTCCACTTTTACCGCAACCCCTTTGCAGGGTTTCCCCTGTCTCCAATACAAAAGACACCGGCAAACAAAACTTCAACCTCTCTTTTTCAGAGGATTTGTCACAAACAGAAGAACGCGAGATTCTTATTTTTTCCACCATAGTCCCCCTCCAACTTAATTTCTCTGATCACTAAAAAAGTTCAGACAACCCGCCCAAAACAAACAACAGGGCTCAGCCTAAATAAATATCACAGAACAGATATATTCCGATTACCATCTGTATTTTTCGTGGAATAATTGTTATAATTCCTGGTCTCTGTGCTTGCCTCTTTGAGTTCGCCATCAAATTCATATACAAAGAAATCGGGGGTCGGCCATGAAAACTGTTTTACAGAAGAAAAAGCTAACAGCCCAAAAACCACTAATATATTGAAAAATAATATATTATAATTTTAGCGCCTTTCCTTCTTCCCAAAACACCCCATAGGGATGTTATAATCGATCAAATGGGGGGAATTAAAGGCACGTTACATTACCAGCAAGATGAAATAGTCTTACCGAAAAGTATATCGCCAAATATCATGAATTCGGAATAGGGTCATATTTCCCTTTTCGGAACTTTAATATCGGACATCTGTCCCTTTTTGTCAAGCGTTTTTTCACTCCGTCATGTCAAAAACACGGATTTGGGAAAGAATAGAGTCTTTACCGGGGAGCAATAACCTTGCCGAATTTTGCCGAAAGGTCGGCTTGAATTATGACAAATTTAAAAAAAGCCATAAACGTAACAATGGACCGCCTGACTCACTGACCCTGGATAAAATCGCCCGACATTTTAGACTCGATTTGGGATGGCTGATTACGGGTAAAACCTCTTCAACACCTCTTAACCAGAGAATCGGCAAAAAGCTTAAAGGGTACAGAAAAAAGAATGGTTGGTCTCTTGAAGAAATGGGCAAGCGTGTTCGCCTCTTTCCGCAGGTTTTACAAAACTACGAAAAGGGTCACTGGTCTATTTCCCCTGACCTACTCCATGACTTGGCAGAAAAAATGAATATTCCTCCCTATGAGTTTTTAAGGGAAGGCGATAGGCCGCAAGTCCCGGAACTGAAAATTTATCAACCCAGGAATATTGCAGGAGCACCCACAATTAAAGGGGGGGATTATATTTCCATTCCTCTCACAGACTCTTCCATCGCCGCAGGCCAACCTATTATTCAGGAAAATAATATCGAAGACTATGTCCTGCTTCACATACGAGCGGCGGGAAAAAGAAAAAATCTGGTAGCCAGCCGCGTAGACGGGGATTCCATGGAGCCCATGTTGCATTCCGGCGATATCGTGGTCATAGATCGGGATGACAAAAAACCATTGAAAAACCGCATTTTCGCAATTTATTACGATGAAGGTCTAACAGCAAAATATGTGGAATGCCAAAAAGACCTGTTAATTCTCAGACCCATCAACCCTCTATCGCAAGTACAAATAATCAACCTCAACGAACACCCCGACCCCATTGTCGGCCGTGTCATTGGTGCCTGGAAAGAGCTTTAAACCACCCTGCCACACGGATAATTTCGTTTTACAATTTCAGCCTCGATGGGCATAATAGGTGCTATGAATGGTCCGGACGCTGAAAATTCAAAGCCCGCTGACAAAAAAAAAGATCTTGGCCCCCCTCTAAAAATTTTAGTCGCGGATGACACGGCAGTTAACCTTGCTTTGGCAACAAAACTATTAAAAAGGCGGGGCCACGATATCATTTCCGCCGAGAACGGGCTCCAGGCTTTTGAAGCTTTTAAAGAAACCTCGTTTGATGTTGTCTTGATGGATATCCATATGCCTGTCATGGACGGTTTGGAATCCACTGCTAAAATCCGGGAATTTGAAACTTCGCAACCGTCCCGCCCGCCTACTCCCATCATAGCCATGACTGCAAACAATGAGCAAAGCGATCATGAAAGGTATTTAAAGTCTGGAATGAACGGAATCATCACCAAACCTCTGAGTATAAAAACCGTAGTTTCACAAATCCGGGAAATCATCGCAGACTTTTCAGGCTGATATTTTTTTAAGGGCTGGCAATCGCGTCTTTCTGATAATAAACAGTCACCACAATCTTATCCCCGGCTATAACCGATCCCACCTGGGTAAATTTCAAACCCAGCCGGTCCGATGCCAGAAACCCAATTGAAGAACCCAAAACCGTTTTTTCAAACTGGCTCCCAGCCGTCAAGGTCCCGGGGTTGCTTTCGACCGTTCCATTTTTTAAAACATCGACCTTCAAATCCTGGCCTGTAGGAGCAGTTTGTGCAAAAAGACCGATAGCGTTTAGCGTGATATTTTCCTGAGGAACAAACCCTTCATAAAATACTGTGCCAGTGACAGCAGGGTCCTGAACCGTAACGGCAAAACTCAACAAGTTTCCAAGGTCGTCCACAGCCTCAGCAAAATCGGAATATTCATTGTCCCAATTCAAATCCCCAGCCGCAGGAACCGCAAGGTTAAGGTTGGTTGTAAAAGTATTAGCCATAAAAACTCCTTCGCTAATTTAATTCCGAAAAGCCGGAAGATTAAAATTTGCTATAAAATATTAATCAAAATTCATTTATCAATCGGTCCAAAATAAATCAAAGCGCTAATTTTTTTCGGCACCGCCAAAACCAGAGCTCCCAAATGCCTGCAGTCCGAACCCGGAGTTAGGCACAAATCCCCGCATTTGCCGGGCAAGTATGGGTACCGTGTCCATGCGTTGAGCAATTCCGGAACCGATAAATCTTCCTGCACCCAAAACCATAACTTTTACATTTTCTAATTCATGGGTAGGCGGGTTGACCTCAAGAATGTCACCCCGTTCGATTTCTATATTGTCCAGCAGCAAGTCGACCTCGTAAACATCACGGGGAAATCCCCGTTCCTGCAAATAAAACAAAACCAGATCCTCAGCAAAGGTCTGCGAACGAACCCAGTTGAATTCAAATTCACCTGGCTTCTCTTTTTTCCCAAACTGGTTGATAGATTCAGAATCGCTACCACTTTCCACGGACTTATAGCCCTCCCCTGACCAGTTTTTCCGATATCGCAGATCAATTTTATTCACAACATCGGCAATGGGGTTTCGCGTGGCTTTAAACATAACTTGATTTTGGGAGTCCAACAAAACCATATTGTCCAAAATAATTTTATCCGCAGTGGTGCTGGTATTCACTAGGTTTAACGGACGGAACAGAATTTTCGCCAGTCCTAAATCCCAATAGAAAAAGGAACGGCTTTCCTTGCCCCACTGGCTCCATAGTTCACGAGCTGAGACCTTATTGGAAATCACCCCGGCCAGCAAATACCCCGCAAACAAACTCCCAGCCTGGGCAAGGGACGCATTATCCAATACCGAGCTATCCAAAGTTAATGCATTGAGGATGGACCATTTATAAACATGGTCCGGCCGTTCAACAAGAGCCTCTACCGTCCCGGTCAAGGTTCCGCTGGCATCATCCTTCACACCCTGAATGTCAGCACTGACCTCATCGGTAAACTGTATGCGCCGCCGAGCATACTCAATTTCATAGGCAAGGTGAATAATAAATGCGGTCCGACCATCGCTGGAGCCGTTGTATTGAATTTTAGATTCCCGGTTGGTAAACCAGTTCCAGTCCCCATTCACGGAGCTTGTGATATCAAAAAAATCAACAACGCTGCGGGTGGCTTTTTCGGCAGTGGAATTAATCGCCGGGTTGGAAGCATGCTGAGTCAGGGAACCGGTTTTAGAAGTCGAAACGCTGGTGGTTTTTGTCTCTGTTTGCGGATTCGGGGTCATGGTCACAATGCGAAGAGCCGATTTAACTTTGATGGAAATAACCGTCGCATTATGCGTGAGCTGAATAGTATTGGTATCCGAATCGATATTGCCAGCAGTAGAATAGGTTTCGGTAGTTCCCGCCCGTTGCCAGACCTGATAACTATCGGTAGCACCTCCAAGATTTTTTGCGTTCACCTTTACCGTACTGGGTCCCGAAAGCGTACCGGCAAACTCAAATCCAATGCTGTACTCAACCGTACTCCACGTCCCGGCTCCTGGATCGGGAAAGGTAATAACATGGGTATCCCCGCTACTCAACACCACATCCAGTTCAGAAATTCCTCCAATAGCATTCTGCGTAACCTTCACAGGTTGGTTTTCCGTATGTGAATGTTGAGGATCGCTGATGGGAAATCCGAATGTGTCCAAATGTGTGTGTGTAATATCTGTGGTCCCGCTTGAGACCACCACATCATCCAGCGCCGGAGAAGACAGGGTGCCGACCTGACCAACACCGGTAATATGCGCTGTCAAACTGTCATTGGGAAGTTTCTCTTCAACAAAATGCTCGACCCGTAAAAGCACTTTACCAATGGTCCCGATATTAGCCAGAGAATCGGTTTGCGTTAACGAAAGTACACTGGCACTTTGATTAATTTTTGCATAGGTAGTAGGATTATTCGGAATATTGGCATTGGTGGGATCGGTAGCTGTATTTCCCGCACCTACCGCATCGTTCTGCGCCTGAAAAAATTTGGTGTCAATGGAATCGGATTTTTTAGGCTTGGAAGAAAAGACAACTTCCCCGTTGGCAAGACCTATCGAAAAATCTCCCGAGTCCGCCAGGTGGCCCCCGACCCTCACATTTGAAATCTGCTTGATAGGATAATCAGGATCGCTGAACAAATAACGATGGTCCGACACTTTCTCAAGAACCGCGTCACCACTATAGTGAAATTCATTGATTCCGGAACAACCTAAAAACTGGGTGGAGTTCAAACTGGTGTAGCTGATTTCATCATCATTCACGATAACCGTGCCGGAGGCAGGAAAGTTGGTCGTGGAAGAAACATCCATCAAAGTTCCGCCGGGAATCGCGACCGATGTCAACTGCGTTTGCTGTGATTTTCGCACCAGTATTGCAGGCACCTCATCGACATCGCCGATAACAATGGGCTTGGTTTTCCCGACAGAGTCTTCCGGAGCATCGGCATAATCGGTCAACGTGATGGCGCTTCCGATCACCGCGGAACCATAACCCTGCGAAATATCCACCAGATCAAAAAAACAAAGTGCCTCGTCATAACGGATAGGGTCCCCAATGCGGGCGACAAAAAGGACGCTAAGGTCCGTGTCAGTCAACCCATCACCGGCAAACCATTGGTAAAGCGTCACCGCACAGGATTCAGGAGGACGGTTGCGAAACAAATTTGAAAACCGGGCAACCGGACTGAACAAATCCACCGGCCCATTCACCACACTCATAGAAAGTTTGGGGCGGGAATTGCTGTCCGCTTGATTGGGAGATACCAGCCGGTCAAGATTGCCCATATCATTTATCAGCGGGTACCAGGCAACCGAATTGATGGTAACCCCTTGACGGTCGGCCAGCCTCAATGTTAAAGCCGGCAAACCATTCATAGCAGGCCAGTCGATTTTTAACAGATTAACCGGCGCATTGGTCTTGCTGTTGCGGGAAGTGTTAAATCCGCTTGTAAAATCAGTTCTCATAACGAATCAAGAATTAAGAGTTAATAATTTTTTAGCCAATCGGGCTCTTGCCAAAAGCCATCAAATCCAATTTATCGTCAATACCTATCCGGCTTGAACGAATCTTTTCATCGATATCCTCCCGCACGCGGTTTGTTAAAATTTCCATCAACCGCTCCTTCCAATCATCCCTCTGCCGAAGCTGGGTATAAAACTCTGTCCGTAGCGGAACCGATTTCATAAAAGCAAAAGTCTCCCCTTTATAAAAAACCCGGACCGGGAACAATTGTGTCTGCCCCATCTGTTGAATTTCCTCACCCTCCACCACGAGGCTGAAATCTTCAGCCCGGCATTGGCTCCAGTCAATCATATTCATCTCCCTTATCTATTTGCGGAGAACCTCCGCTGGTAACGGGCAATATCTTTTACTGCCGACAAATAGTTAACTCGGCTCAATAAGCCATTGCTAATTGCATCCAGCGTTACGCTGGTTCTTTCCTTAGATCAATGTTACCGGAATATTTTCCGAAGAAAACCAGTTGAAAATTAAAATTATTCATCCACCTGACAGTATGCAGGGTGGCGTTCCGGTCCTCGAACTCAAATGTCTTGAACGACTTTTTAACCGTAGCAAAAAAAGTTCGAGCATTGTCCCGGTCGGATTGGCTGGACCGGGCAAAATTGAACTGAAACGTTTCCCGCTGGCCCCCCTTTTCCTGGACATAAAGCGTACCACCTGCGGTTGTCGAATTGACCTGCTCGGGATAATCCAGAACCTCCCCTGCCGGGTACTCCGGCTGGGTGACAGGCACCCATTGCGCTGTCGGCGCAGATTTTGTCGGATAATAAAAACCAAAACTCATAAACATTCTCCAAATTTTTAAACAATAAAAAAAGCAGGTGAGTTTGAGGAAAACTAGTTCATCCTCTCATCGAGGCGTTTGAGTTCATCACGTAGCATGAAAGCCAGCTCGCCCACCGTTTCCCGGTCCAGATTGAGAAGGTTAGGAGCATTAATACTGAATTCAAGCTTCTGAACAGTCAGCCCACTGGACCTGCCCCGGCGAAAATCTTCAGCGCGGTTTTTGGGTAGAACCGCTTCATCCTTGTGGATCATGGCAAGCATATCGCGCGGTACCCGGTCAATACCGCTGGCGAACCCGGGGACGGTGATGTTGGTAGAGGTGCTCACCGAAGGGCCGAATCCCGTCAAGTCCACGCTGGAAGTCTGCAACTCCAGCGGACTGTCACTGAAAATCGAATCCGATCCGCTGGAGCCGAAAGAAGACTTTAGCCCAACTGTTTCCTGAACAACTTTAATTCTTTGGGTAATATCCTTGGAAAAAATGGCCTCTATTTCCTGGCGAAGACGTTTGGCTTCCTGAGTGACGTTATCAACCAGATTAACGATGATAAAAATATCCTGCATTTGTTGAATTTGTTCCAGGCAGGACTTGGTGATTTCAAGCGACTGAACAGTCTCTTCCGGGATAGGCGGCAACCCAATGGACTCAGAGTTACCAAGCTGTTCCAGCGATTCTTTAACACCCCCTACATATTCTTCAACCGGCTTACCACCCACCCGCCATTCTTCCAAAGTTTGCCCGATTTTCCATGTAGCATAAAAAATTGCTACCGCTGCTGTTACCTCTTTAAGAGCAATAGCAAATGGGGACAAAGTACCCACAGATTCAAATTTTTCAAAATCAGACTTTTCTAAAAAACCATCCTCAAGGCCAGCCATATATTTATCAATTTTTTCCTTAGCACCTGGAGCAAGTTTTTCATTCAACTTGATGGCTTCCACCTGCTGCCTGGAAATAGATTTAAATATATTTTCTGTCTCTTTTCCTGTTTTTAGAACCTCCTCTAAAGATTTTTTGTTATTCTCAGCTGCCTGTTTTGCCTGAGCTGTAAACTGATCGTCAAGTCGAACCACAATTGTGGTTATCACGGTTGTATTAGCCATTTTTAATTTCCTATATTAGGCATCGGATAAAACTATTAATGGAATATGCTATAATTCGGTTAGCCGAATTGGAGAAAAGTCATGGCCCTCATCCCCTGCCTAGAATGTGGAAAAGAAATTAGTGACAAAGCTCCTGCTTGTACTAATTGCGGAGCACCGGTTCCAGTGAAAATCAAAGATGAAGAGGCTGCTTCTTTATCGGAAGATTCTTCACCCCAGAGCCCGCTGGCCCCCTGTAGAATTTGCGAAATAGAAGTACTGCGAAAAGCTTATGTTTGCCCAAACTGCGGCATACGCAATCCCGACATCCATAAAAATAGGGCAACTAATACAGGGTTGTTCCTATTTATTTTTATGCTTTTTTTAGCGGATAATTATGATACTTGGCCTCGCTTGGAAAATTTTCTCCCAAAGTTTTGGGTCTCCGTAGTGATATTAATTTGCATCGGATGGTTATGGTGCGTTTGCCAAAAGCTTTTGGATAAACATTCTTAAACTTAATCTCCTGGGTAATAAGCCAAGCAAGACAAATATAGGATTTATATTTAACCTATTTAAATATTCGTAACTAAAATGAGCCGACTATTTCCCTGCAAAAACTGCGAACAAAAGGTTGCCCAAAATGCACGATTGTGTCCAAACTGCGGCATAAAGGAACCTGCGCCTGCTGAAGAAATCTTGCTAAAGATAATCGCCCTTTATTGCCTCATAGGTTATTTTTTCATTTTGCCCTATGAAAAAGTGTGGTTTGGTGGCGAAACATCTCCAGCTCTTTGGGTGTGGTCATTCTACATATCTTGGAATTTTTGTGTAGTTTGGATATTTTTTAATATTACAAAAAAATATTTATAATTAATACCATGCCCTGTTTTGAGTAAAAAGTGCCAACCCAATTGAAAAACCAAATAAAATCCCCCCTTCCCCATCACCCATGGGGTGATAGAGGTCGAGGGATAGCCACCCGTCGAGGAGGAGGTAACGGGCAACAATCCACTAGGCGTGTGGCAGTGATACTCTTCTTCAGCTTTCCTGCCCCAAAGGGGTACAACTAGCAATCACTAAATTGGGTGAACAAAAAGCTGTCTCGGCGAAAGAAACCCTTGCCTCATTGCACTCCCTGGATAGTGGCATGGCCCGGGGGGATTTGAATTTTTTCCAGTAAAGCCAGGGCTTTCCATTCAACAAGATCCAGATCGTTCTTTTGAAAAGGATAACCACCTTTTTTCAACAACAACAGGTTTTCCAGAACCGCTACCCAGTTGCCAAACTCTTGCGGGTAACGAGCGAGAATTTTTCGTGCCGGGTGATTTTCGATATTCCAATCCGGGTTTCCTGTTTCCTCATGCACCCTTTGTAGAAATTTCTGGTACTCTACTTCCAATCCCGGCACATCGTCCTGGAAGTAGCCGATCAGTTTTTTAGCGTTGCTTGCTCCAAACTGGCAGACATGCCTTCAAATACCATTGCCGCCGAGCATTTGAACGAAGCCTGAACATACTTTTTCCAATTCGGCACCGATGGAGTCAAAGGTTTCTCTTCGCCTGTCGTGGGATCAGTAAAAAAGACCTCTTCTTCACCTTCTTTGGTTTTAATTTTAATATCCGTTAAAATGGTTTCGATAAACTCAATGCGTGCCTGCGAGGAGTGATCATCGACCTTGCCGGGAGAAACAAGTTTGAACCGGTTTTTCTGGAACTGGCAAAACTCTTCTGTCGTATAATCCCGCAAAACCAGTACAACCGTTTCTCCGCAATAAGGAATTTCCACTTTTGTAATGCCCGGGTTTATATTGATCGCCATTCTTCCCTCCATTCATTAAGCGTTATATAAAATCAACTGAGGTATCCCGTCTGTTCGTTGATCACTTTTACGATCACCGAACCATAGGTCGCGTCTTCCAATACCTGGAACTCGGCGTTCACCGTCACCACTTCCCCATCCCGGTCTTTTTTCGCTTCTTTATAAACCACCTTCGGAAAAATGAGTTCACAGGAATAATTGAACGAACCCGATCCACCTGCGATCACCGCCCCGGTAACCGGAATGTTCAGCACATATTCCGTGCCGTTGACTAAGCCCGTTTTATGGCTGTCGTCCTGCATTTCCACAGTGGCGGAAAGGGTTTGCTGGAATCGATCACCGCGTTCTGCCCGTGTGACATAACCGGAACTGTCTCCCATTTCATAAAAGGTTTGCGCCTGGTTATCCATCGTCCAGTCGAAAGACAGCAAATCTACCTTAAACGAGGTTGGCGAGCCGCCGACCGCAAGGTCTCCACCAGCGACCGTTCCGGAAAGGGAACCGCCACGGGTAAAATTCACATCCCCGTATCTTAAATAGGACTCTCCCACCACGGTGGGTTTAGAATCAGCGTTGGCTTCTTCTTTCCCCATACCGCCAAACTGCGCTTCCAGTTTAACGAAGTCGCCTCTTGCCCCACTGACTTTTAAAGATTTCCCAAATAAACCGGAATAACGTTTATTGGCAATGCCGTCATATTCCACCATCGTTACTGAAGGCAAAGCAATATTAGCCAGATCACGTTCAATAAAGTGCCGATAAACAGTGGGGTCATTGGTATTATCAGGTTGATCAGTCGTGACTTTACCCATAACCAAAGTAAGGAAAAAAGCCAGGTTGTGGGGCATAGCCCTCTGCTGATGAGAACCGTCCAGCTTCCAATTGAGAATTTCCTGAATGGAGGACTCGTTGAGTCCGGTAGTTTCATTTTCATCGGTCTGCACTTCATTCGGTTGCACATCGGTGATGGGACCCTCAAAATTAAAAGCGGTGGAGAGTCCTGCCGGAGTTCCGTAGCCGGTTTCCTTGGCAATAGAAAATCCGCGCCAACCGATACTGATATGTTTGGTAGTCATAAAATATCCTCTAAAAATTAACGGTCAATTCAATTTGAGCGATGGTAGTGGAGATAAAATAATAATATTCCCCCTTTTTAAACTGTTCTTCGGTAGTACTGACCTCGCGGACAAAACCTCCGATACCTAAATCGGCACTGGAACTTTTTTGCTTATCCAGAACCCTTTCGATATTCGAAACCAGGGTATGATGAGCAGTGAGTCCCGATTGCGCATCCCGATGTCGGGTCACGGCGATCACTTCTGCCGGAACCGTTTCACGAATCTCGTTGGTGGCTCCGGGCTCCTGCTGTTTGCCTTCGGCATTGGGCACTATCGCAATGGCTGGAAGGTCGGACGGAGAAAAAAAGCGCGCGTCCTTCTCATCCTGAATTGAGAACCCGCGTTTATGCGTTTCTAGGGTTTTGGCATTAGAGGAATTGCCCACCCAGGAATCATTTTCAAGAGTGGTTTTTATGGCATTGCCAAGCGCGGTATAATCAGTCACCAAATCTCTCCTTTAATTAAATTTTTGTTTGAGAGCGGACTCAAAAATTTTTCCGGTGTCTGCAACCGCCTCTTCTGTGGCATCACCCAGAACCCGAAATGCAGGAGTACCGGGATGCCTAACTTCCTTCGCCGGGTGTTTTGCTCCTGGCCAGAATAAAAGTTTATTGCCTTTGGGCCGAATGATATGCGGGCGACTGCCAAACTCCAGGATTCTAGCCACAGGCGAGTTGCTCTCCAACTTCCCGGAAAAAGAGCCATCACCATCGAGAAAATTCGATTTGATAGACCGGAAATAGCTTCCCTTACCCATCTGAGGTTTTTGAGATGAAGATTTAACTCTTTCCCTAGCCAGGCTTTCTGCGCGAGCTGTTAATGTTCGTGCGGTATCGCGTGTTGCCTCTTTCATGCCCTGAGACAAATTCAAGAAATGCTTCTTTATTTTTTCAAACGAATCAAAGCGGGCAAAAAAAGCCATAGAAGTTTCCAGATTAAATTTTGAACACTCTGTAGGGTTCCCACAGAACCATCACGGCAGGCGGAATGGGTATGCGGTTCAACTCCAGAAGTCCGGATGTTGACTCATCGGATTCGTATAGTTTGGATTTATTGGCAAACAACAGTTTGATCCATTGCAGAATCCCCTGTTTGATCGATTCCGGAATGCTGGACGCATCCCCGAAGCCAGCCACAAACTCAACTTCCAGGACATTGATCCGCCGCAGAGCAGTAGGCCATGCCTGACCATCGTTCAAGGCAACGCGACCAGGAGTGGACGCGGTATCAACTAAATAGTTGTTGGAATCAATAGTACTGACCGCGTTGGCCAGATCATAGGATTTAATATGAGTTATAGACTGCAAGGGTGAAAGCGGAATGGGTACATTAAATCCCTCCGGTACCAAGTCCAGCCACAGGGTCCAGGTTTGGGTGATGAAAGAACGGCGGGTCCAGGATTCCGCTTTTTGTCTGACCGCTGTGATCAGGGAAGTGATCAGAGCATCATCATCGCTATCGGTGATACGCAAAAAGCTTTTAGCTTCGGTCAAAGAAACCGGCTCCGAAGCAGGTGGTGTTTTTATCATTAAAGCCATTTTATTTTCCCAATTTTGATTTTAACTTTCTTTTCTTATTTTCAGGGGCCGCGCCTAGGTTCTTTACACCTTTTGCGGTGACTTTGCGTGCCCAGCGATGGCGAATAAAAACCTGCGCTAATTCATCCGGAACATCCATCGTTTCACCGCTGGTATAAGTGTTGACGACAATTCCATCCGGAGAACCTTGCCGGGTTTTAAGCATTTTAATTTTCATAAAGTGTGTCCAAAAAAAATCCCCTCCCCCTCAAAGAGAGGAAAGGGAAAATGATTGATTAACTGACAGGTGCTTGGTGCGGGATACCGCGAACGATAGAAGCGCGACCAGCGAATGACGGTGTGGTACCCGCCAGGGTCATCACATTACGGATATAACGTTTGCTTCCCTTATAGCCAACACGCTGAATTTGATCATCGACCATAAGAGCGAGGGTGCCCTCCAGGTCGGCGGCCACGACATCTGTATAAGTTGAGTTATCATCCGACTCCTGGACTTTTGGGCTATAGGTTTCATCGGTATCCGTATTGTCCACCGTGCCCGACTCGAAAACACAAACCGCCCCATCGAATCCACGCAGGTCAACTCCCGTTCCGTTTTGCGATGCGGTGTAAACTGCCGGCTTAATAGATGCGAGCACATCAATATGGTTTTTAAGGTCTTTCATTATTTTCTCCAATTTGAAAAAGTAATTTATTATCTGTAACCCCCCTACATCCCCCCTTATCAGGGGGGACACTTATCACAATTAGGCGGCGGTTTTTTGAATGGTGAAGGCTTCAAAGTTGGTCACATCCGCACCGGTGCGCTTCGTGGTATAAAATAAGACGAAGGGCTTGGAGCTGAAGGGATCGCGCAGAACCCTGAGGCCCATTCGATCAACGATGGTATAAGCCTGCTTAATATCTCCAAATGCTACAGACAGGGAATTGGCCGCCACTTGCGGCATATCTTCCATGCGCTCAATCGGGTGACCAAGTAGCGTTTGCGGTTCGCCTTCCTGGAATCCGGGTTGCCAGATATACGAGCCGGAAGAATCTTTCAGCTTGGAAACTTCTTCAATAGCACTTCGTGACATCAACCACTTGGCGTTGGGAATATAAGGGCCCTTCAGGACGTAAAATAATGAACGCAGGCCATCGGCAGTCAATGCAGTGGCATTTCCGGAGTTGATCTGTTGTACCTGGCCGGGGTTCGTTGACCCTGCGGAGTAAGTCAATATGCCACGCGGCTTTCCGATACCATCGCCATTGATGAATGCGGAATTTTCTATACGCGCCATCTTGTCGGCAATTTTCATCGATAGCCAGGACTCCACATCAATACGCGAATCATCCAGCAGGGTCTGCGTTGCTTTAGGCATTGCATAAAGCTCATGAACGGGAATTCTCCGCACGCCAATCTGTGGAGTATTGGTTTCAGTGCGTGCAGACCGTTCCGATGTCCACCCGCTGTCAGCTTCATTAAGGTCCTCCGGAATTTCCAGAGCATCCGTTGAGATAGTTTCGACGGTGGCAATATTGCGCATGGGCGAAGTTTCATAAACTTTTTTAATAGCCTGGTCAGATATTTCCGAAGTCATCCAATATCCGCCATCCGGGTCGCTGTCGCTTGCCAGAAGTTTTACTTCCTGCGGAGTTAAAAGTCCTTCACCTTTTCTGAGGTAATGGATCACTGCCTCTTTTCTTTCCAGGGCAAGCGGGTCTGTTTTCTCGCTCTCCTTCCCGCCTAAAACGGGCCGTTCGAGTTTGGTCTCTACCCGTTCAAGTCGCTCTTTGACTTCGGTCAGGTTTTGAATCTCTTTTGCCACACGATTGACCTGCTCCTCAAGAATCGGGTCGGCATAGCCTCTTTTTTGAATTTCTACCAAACGCTGGTCATTTTTGGTCTTATGCTCCATAAACGCCTGGTTGAGTTCTTCAACAAGTTGTTTAATCTCTTCCATTTCAATCTCCTTCAATAAAAAAGACCCTCACCCAAGCCTTTTCGAGAGCATCCTATATAATAAGGAACAAACTCGATATATTTTGGCCTGAGAAGGGTCTAAAATTAACGATTCAGGTTATTTTCGGCTCCCCTTACAGTGCTTAAAAGCCGGCGGAGGGAAAGCCGCAATGGCTCCCAATTCCTCACCGGAAGCTCGGCTCCCATCTCACCCGAGTGGGCAACAATACCCGGCTCACAACTTTTGGACAGGAGTGATTTTAAATTAGTGATTGCCAGTTGCGCCTGCCGTTTATCCAACCCCACGGCGCTTTGCAAAAACTGGTCGATCAGTTGTTCTTTCGCCTTCACGCTAACCACTCCCGCCTGCAGGTTCATGGGAAACGTGACAACGCTATATTCCATAAGTTGGATTTCCTTCAACCGGCGAATTTCAGGGCGCTTCCGGTCCGGTTCATCCTTGATCGTCCGGAATCCGATGGAAAGTCCCGTGCGCCCACCGATGCTCTGCGCCATTTTCATGAGGCTGTGGCGTTCCCGTGCGGCTTTGACATTGAGGTCAAGCAATCCGCGCACAAACAAACCGCGTGCATCTTCATACGCTTCGACATTCCAGCCAATCTGCCGGGTGGGATCGTGATGATCAAGAATGGGGATGCGCCCCTGGCTTTCCTTCAGGGTTTTTTTATAAGCTCCCTTTTCCACCACGTCCCCACCCAGGTCGACAGAACCAAAAGTGGAAGCATAACCGGAGAACTCCCCGGCATCGTTTAGCGCATCCAGCTTAAAAGGAAACGATTTAATTTCTTTCATGTAATTCACTTTCAGAACTTGGGTTAACATCACGGTTCAACGAAAGCAGGTCTCCGCCAGACACATCATCAAACCCAACCATGCGGCGTTTTTCGTTTACCGTTAAAAATTCACTTTGGTTTACACGGTTCCACAACGCTTCCTGATCTTCGGACAACGCCTCAATACCGTCCTTGTCATAATCCAAAACCAGGTCTTCGCCAAAACGCGGTACCAGCCAATTATTTAAACCATCGCGAAGGCGACTGAGAAACGGGCAAACCACTTCGGTATATAAAGCCTTCCGCGCTTCCTTCCGGTTCTGGTATGTAGCGGGACCCAGTCCCACCAGTTCCGGCGGAACATTAAATACTTGCGCCACCTGCAACGCGCTCAACTTTAAACCTTCAATCCAATCCATATCTTTGGGAGAAATTCCAAGCTCCTTCCATTCCAGATCCTGCTCCAAAAGCAGGGGTTCGCGGGCGTTGCTGACTCCCTGAATCTGTCGCCGCATTTCGGTTTTCAAACGGTCGAATTGTTCATCCGTCAAGCGTTGCTTGCAGGTCAGCGCCCCGGAGGGAACCGCCGCGTTCTGCAACAGGGAAGCATTCCACTTATCCCCAGCGTTGAGCTTATTAATGGCCAGTGCCGCGACCTGAATTGGCGATAAACCATACCAATCATCGAGAGGGTGAAATAGTTTCAAATGTAAAATACGATCACGAGAAAACTCCACCTTGCGGCCCGATACGCAGTACTCATAGCCGCCAATATAATGAACCGGGTCAGGAATGATCTTCATGCGATCAGGCCGCAGAATATAAAGCTCTTTAGGCGAACTGCTGGAAGAAAATCCGCCATCCTGTGGACCAACACACTCCATATAAGTATTGCCGGAAAGATAAAGATGGCAGACCACCGATTCGATCAGTTCATATTTTCCCTGAAGTGGATTGGGCCGATTGATTAAATCAAGCAAGGGATGGCGCAAGACCTCCTGCCGCTTCCCATCCGGCAATTGGCGGAACAAAAGCCAGGGCACGCCAGCACTTGCCGAGGCAATCTCCTTAACACACGAAAACACAACACTATTCTGCGTAAATCCCTCTTTCGCCAAAGAAGCGTAATCGGTTTTGCTGGAAACCCCCTGCCCCGCAGGTAGCCACAAAGTCATGGCTCGGGTGACCGCGCTTTCTTTTTTCTGGATATTTTTGAACCAGTCGATAATTTTCATATTCTCAACATTAAAATATTATTAACGGAGCCATGACGTTTACCAGTATTGGCAAAAGCCATAAGAGATTCCAGGATTGCAGATATCCCTGAACCGGTTTAACTCTTCCTGCTGTTTAACCAGCCTTTTAATAAAGGGTTCGTTGAAGTCGTCTGGAGTTTCGGGAACTGGAAACGTTTCTCTCATATCGTTTGCTTCATCCGAGGGTTCCAGGAATGCATTCAGGGTATTGGTAGCCATTTTAGTTTTCTCCCTTAGAGAATTAAAAAAACCCGTTGCAAGCAACGGGTCATTGACCGGGATATTCAAGTGTTTCTCTTACGGGTTTACCCAGGGTGCGATTTCTACATCATAGGTGGCAGAGGTGGTCACGACCAGATCGGCGTGCTTTTCCCATAGCACTTCATCCATATAACCCGTCAAGCCCGTTACATTGGGAGTTCGTGCCCCTACGAAAAATGGGTTGGTTGAATCTGTGAGTGACACTCCTGATACAGCCGCCAATAAAATCCCATTTACATAATAACGATAGGTCCCGGCCCCATCATGGTTGAACCTCAATGCAATCCAGGTACTTGTTGGGAAGGTATAATCCCACGAAGCTTTCAATGTTGAGTTTGACGAAAATCTCAGTTTGGAATCTGTATGATTAACCGCCAACAAGTAACCATTGCCGCTCCATGAGTGAGTAGCAAAATAAACCTCATCGTCAGCCCTTGCCGGATCACTCCAAACCCGAAAACTTACCTGTGCAGGAACGCTGTCTCCCAAATTAAAGTCAGTGCTCGCTGAAAAATTAGCCGTATTCGAAGGCGTTGAAAGATATGATTTTGCACCAAATACTTTTTGAACACTGCTTACCGTGGGCGAACCGACCAGCGTCGGTGTTCTATCACCTAATGACGAGTCTGAAAAATCCGAATCAAGGTGAAGCAATAGTTGTGTGAATAGGGGGTCTGCGAAAGGCCCGGAAGCTTTTCCGCAAAAAGATGTTAAACCCATCCCAAATCCGATTTCCATTAGTAGAGCCCCAAAATATCGGTTGCAGTAGTAAGCGTAGCTTCCACCCGTTTAACGGAAATGGGCATAACGGTTCCCGCTGGAACATTTTTAAAAACAACAGAAGAAGAATCGTCAGCAAGAATGACAGAAACATCTCCAGCGGAACCTACGAATAAAGCTCGACAAGTTACAGAAAGATCTGCCGAATCATTTGGCGTTACGGAAAAACCCTTACGCGCCGGACTGGTAAGGGCCGTTGCATGACTTTTGAAAGGATCGGTCACGATAAACTCCTATAAAATAAAAATACATTTAATTAATAAACCACTAGGCGTGGAGCCAGTACTGCATTGCCCGTGAAGCGGGCAAAGCACTCAAACGCAATACCTTGATAGTTGCCCCTACGGCGAGTAGTGGCCGGTTAGGTAACGCGGCGGATGCGGGGTCCATTAAAGCCGTTGTTAATAAGATTGAAGAGCATCTCCAGAGCATCGGGCCCATCATCATGGCTGGCCTTGGGAAAGTACTTTAATTGTTCCAAAAATAAAGTCTGGTTTCTACGAAACCTAATGAGCCCATTTTTAATATGGGGTTGTAGTTTTGATATTCGCAGGGTTTTATCGCTGATGGGCCGTACCCCTTCAACTGGAGGATACAATTTTCGTTTAGCTCCTTCTTTAATCACCTGATCCTTGAACAGTTGCTGGAACTGCACTTCTTCTATAGCGATCCTTTCAAACTGGTATTGCCGGTGATAATCAAAAAGTGTTTCCATGATGGCATCAGGGTGCCGCTTCTGGATATCCGCCTGAACGATATCAATGATTCCATCGGGCTGAACTGCTCCGATAATGATGGCTGACGGATCGGCCTTGCTGGAGGAAGAACCCATGGAGGGATCAATGGCACAGTAGAATCGCGTTTTCTTTTGAATAGAAATGGGTTCCGGAGCAAAACAAAACCACTCTTCCTGGAATAAGCAGTCGTCAGGGTTGACCGGTTCATTCTGTTTTTCAGAATCAAAATACGCCGGACCATCTGAAACCCTCATGCTCATCAGGTAATAATAGTTTTCAGCTTCCGGCCAGAGAACGCGGGTGCCCCGCAACATTTCTTTTTTATGCCGGGAAAAATATTTCTCGGCTTTTTGATCCGCATCGGAAGAGCGGGAGGTATAAAGACCTTCCCACTTTTCCCATAGCGGAGAGGACGACCAGCAAATAACCGCCTTCCACTTTTTTCCGTTCCAACCGGGCCTTTTCAACAACCGGGCCAGCAAGGAATCGTAATGAAGAATAGTACCAATAACGATATAAGCTGTGTACCGACCGCCGATCTTCATCACTGCTTTGAAAAACCATTTTCGGTCCTTCTCACGTTGCTCGGGTGAGTCGATATTTTCATCATCTTCGAGATCATCACAAATGACCAGATCAGGCCGACGATTTCCATGCCGGGCTCCCCGCAGTCGTTTACGCTTTCCCCAACACCTGACGGCAATACCACTTCGAGTAATGAGCTTTGTGGCTTTCCAAGTCCGACCCGAACCACAGGCTTCCGGAAAATCTTCCATCAGCCTTTCATTGCCTTCCAGCTCGGATTTGATGCCATCGAGAAACTCTTCGGCTTGCTCCGTAGTATCCGAAATAATGACGATGAACTTTTTTCGAGCTCCGGCAATGCACCAGAGCGGCAAAATAAGCGTACTGAGAGTCGATTTAGCGTTGCCGCGTGGGGCAGCTAATGCTTCTTTACCCCCTTTCCCGGATGATTCGGAAGTAATGATTTGTTGTTGGTAACGCAAAAACATTTCCTCATGCATGGATGAGGGTTTTTCCGTCAAATGATGTGGAAAATATTTTTGGGCAAAATATTTAAGCTCTTTTATTGCCCGGGTTCTTCGTTTTTCTTTTTGGTTTTGGCTGGTTTTTCCAAATGGTTTGAGAAGCTCTTTAATGGAGATTCCTGTTTTATATTTTGGCTCGATACTTTTACTTCTTCGGGTTGCCACCATATCTTTTTAACTTTTTCCTCAATTTCTTCCACATGGTTCCCCACAAGTTTAGCGGCGCGGATTTCTTCATTTTCCGCAAGAAAAAGCGCAACGGTTTTCAAAGCTTCTGAAAGAAGCCAATCGGGGTCCATATTTTCAGCTTGAATGCTGATCTTGATGGTTTCCAAAATTTTTCCTGCATAGGCGCAGTAAACCCGGTGGCTTTTTAAATCTTTCGGAAAATCATTGATCAAGTCGCGTACAATTTCTTTTAACTCCACCAGCCCTGAAAGCAGTACATCGAGGCGATCCAGGTTTGCGGATAAGGGTTTAGACATTTCTATTTTCTCCTGCGTTCAGTGCTCCGACTATCTGGTTCACCGATTTTGCAAGTTCGTTTAATTGTTTAAAAATTCTGCTTATCAGAGCTTCATTTTTTCCAACAGCAACATAAAAGGCTTTTTTATCAACGTATTGCTCAAACAGGTATTTTTGGTCGTCCTGTCTTATCCGTTCCAGGTCACGAAGAGAGCTTTCAATATCTTCGAGGTTTGCTTTAAAATCACGGGATCGGCGAAGGTTTTCGGCAAGCATCCATCGTATCAACCAACCTATCGTTCCCAGTCCGAGTAAAAGTAGGAATGAAATCCAGGGCGTGAGTGCCCGAAACAATTCAAGGTTCATAAGTTGCGTCTGATAAATATAGAATTCATTGTCCGGTGTTTAACCCGTATGAGGGGAGGAAAAGGCCGGAGCTTTCCGGCCTTTTCCCAAGGCGGGCAAAAGCCCTGTGCACAGAAGGCTTGGGAAGAAAATAAGAACTAATGGGCCTGATTTAAATTTATTTGCTGGCAACTCATATTGACTCAAAATTTTCTTTATAAAAAAACTCCCAAGTAAATTTTCAACAAGTCTTCCTACCCATGTAACCGGGAACAAGGTACTGACCAGCTAAACCACTGGAACAGCAAGGTTTTTATCCTTTAAAAATTAAGTGTTGCCGGGAAACCTCAGAGCAGGCCCTTTTTAAGGTATGCAGGTAAAAAAACTTGCTTGGAAAACTTTTGTTAATGCTGATGTTGGAGAGCTTTGATCTCTTTCCAGGTTTTTGCAGTTGCTTTTATAGTGCTTATTTTATATATTGAACGCCAATTTTCCCCCCCATAACCCATTTTTGTTTCTGAAAACTATGGAAGCCAAAGAAACCCTTTGGAAAAAATGTTTAGAAAAAATTGAGGAGCAAATACTCCCCGAAAGCTATTCCACTTGGTTTTCACCTACCTATCCGAGAACCCTTGATGACGGTTTAATGACCATTGCGGTTCCAAATCAATTTTATAGAAAATGCCTCATAGAGAATTACCGGGATCTGATTGAAACTACTTTAAAGTCTGTAACGGAAAAACCAATTCTGGTAGACTTTTGCATAGAATCTGAAAAAATAGCCCAAACGGAACATGAAAAAGAAAACCAGGAAACCCCGATTATTGAACCCGTTCAAAGCTCTTTTCCCCCGGTTGTCTCTTCTCTCAATCCCAAATATAATTTTTCAAATTTCGTGGTCGGATCAAGCAATCAGTTTGCCCATGCGGCGGCTTTGGCCATTGCCGCTCATCCAGCTATGGCTTACAACCCCTTATTTTTATATGGGGCAGTAGGGTTGGGCAAAACACATCTCCTGCACGCTATTGGGAATAAAATTTGTGAGGACAACCCCGGGTCCCGAGTTCGGTATATTTCGGCTGAAAGCTTCACCGTTGATCTCATTGAGTCCATCAAAAAAGATAAAATGCCGTTTTTTCGGAAAAGGTACCGACCTCTGGATGTCCTGCTGGTCGATGACATTCAATTTATTGCAGGGAAAGAAAGAACCCAGGAAGAGTTTTTTTATACCTTTAATACCCTTTACGAGTCTCATAAACAGCTTGTCATTTCCAGCGACAGATACCCCAAGGACATTCACAATATGGAAGAACGGCTCCGATCCCGGTTTGAGTCAGGGCTGGTTGCAGATATCAATGCCCCCGACTTAGAAACAAAGGTTGCCATTTTGTATAAGAAAGCAGACTTCCATCAAAAAACTATCCCTCGGGATGTCGCTATCTTTATCGCTAGCAATATAAAATCTAATATTCGTGAATTAGAGGGTTTTTTACTTCGAGTAATTGCTTTCTCCTCCTTCACTCACCGAAAGCTTGACTTGGCATTGGCTGAAGAAGTATTGAAAGATTTTACTTTGGATAAAAACAAGCATTTTACTATCACGAATATCATTAAATCCGTGGCCAAATACCACGACATTAAAGTCTCTGATATCAAGTCCAAAAGACGTACCCGCGACATCTCTGTGCCTCGGCAAATAGCCATGTTTTTGTGCCGGGAACACACTAAATCTTCGCTTCCAGAAATCGGCCGACAGTTTGGCGGCAAAGATCACACCACCGTTATTTTCTCCTGCAAAAAAATATCAAAATTAATTAAAGAAAACAAAGACTTAGAGACATCCATCCGTGAGATTATAGTCCTTATTGAAAAAGGATAACCTGTTCAAAACATGTTAAAAAAACCTGAATAAAACGAGCAAAATAAGGTATAATTCAAGCAGTAGTTTTTTACCTCGCCTGTACCCAAAAAAAGCAATTTTAATAACAGTTCCTTCTTCAAAATCTAGCTTTGATTTTGAAACTTTAGCTAGGTTTTCCACATACTTTCAGGCCCTACAACTACAACTATAAATAAATATAAATTTTTTTATAAAGTTATTATTAAACACATATGAAGACATCGCAAAAACCCGTATACGATTCCTCAAATATCAAAATCCTAGAAGGATTAGAAGCCGTTCGAAAAAGACCTGCTATGTATATCGGCGGAACAGGTATAGATGGTTTGCATCACCTGGTTTTTGAATTGGTGGACAATAGTGTAGATGAAGCGATTGCAGGCCATTGTTCAGAAATAGAAGTTGTTTTGCATATTGATGGCACTGTTTCGGTTGCTGATAATGGTCGGGGAATTCCGGTAGATATGCATTCAGATAGGAATATATCAGCCGCGGAGGTAGTCATGACGGTCCTTCATGCCGGGGGAAAGTTTGACAAAGATAGCTATAAAGTATCTGCGGGGTTGCATGGTGTTGGAGTATCTGTGGTCAATGCTTTATCAAAAACACTGAGCTTGGAAATAAAAAGGGATGGAATAACCTACACTCAAAAGTATGAGCAGGGAAAACCCATTACAAAGTTAGTTGAGGAAGGGAAAACCAGCTCTACAGGTACAAAAATTATTTTTAATCCAGATGGAGAGATTTTTGAAGACTTAAACTTCCGCTTTGAGATTCTATCTAATCGTTTGCGGGAACTCGCTTTTTTAAACAAAGGGTTAAAAATTCATATTCATGACGAAAGAGATGGGAAAGATAATGATTTTTTGTTTGAAGGCGGAATTTTTTCTTTTGTAGAACACTTAGGAAAAAACAAAAAAAACATCCATCCGGAACCCATTTACATAGAGCGAAGTAAAGATGCGTGTGATTTAGAAATGGCGATTCAATATAACGACAGTTATGGCGAAGAAGTTTTTACTTTTGTTAATAATGTCAACACTCGAGACGGAGGTACTCACCTAAGCGGTTTTAAATCAGCTCTAACTCGAACGATTAACAGCTATGCCAGCCAGAACAACCTATTAAAGAACTCAGGGGTTACTTTAACGGGCGACGATGCCCGAGAGGGGCTGATCCTGGTATTAAGCATTAAGATCCCCGAACCACAGTTTGAGGGCCAAACAAAGGGAAAACTGGGCAACACAGACGTTAAAGGAATTGTCGAACAAATCGTCAACGAAAAGCTGGGCCAGGTTTTCGAAGAGCAACCCGCCATAGCCAAAAAAATTGTCGCCAAAGTCGTAAGCGCGGCCCAGGCGCGGGAAGCGGCAAAAAAAGCCAAGGACCTGGTGCGAAGGAAAAACTCGCTGGAAGTAAGCTCTTTGCCAGGCAAACTGGCAGATTGTTCAGAAAAGGACCCGGCAATGTCCGAGCTTTACATTGTTGAAGGTGACTCTGCGGGGGGTTCCGCAAAACAGGGCCGCGACAGAGGGTATCAGGCAATCCTGCCGCTACGAGGGAAAATACTCAATGTGGAAAAAGCGCGTACGGAAAAAATGATAAACAGTAACGAAATCCGCACCCTCATCACCGCATTGGGAACAGGGATCGGGAGCGACTTCAAGTTAGACAGCCTACGTTACCACAAAGTAATTATTATGACCGATGCGGATGTTGATGGAGCCCATATCAGGACCCTGCTTCTCACTTTCTTTTTCCGTCAAATGCCACAGTTGATAGATAAGGGTTACCTGTATATAGCTCAACCCCCACTCTATAAAGCAAAAAAAGGGAAGAAAGAGAGCTACTTAAAAGACGAGAAGCTTCTTTTTCAATACCTGATGGAGCAGGGCATAGAAAAACTCGAGATAACAACCCAAAAAAAGGATCATAAAATATTTGGCAGGGAACTCAACCAACTGATAAACGATTTGTACCGGTTTGAGGAATGTTTCAATCGGGTTGTGAAAAATAATATTCCAAGACCTGTTTTAAACATATTAATTGGGCTGGGCATAAGCAAAGAAGATTTTTCGAGTTTGGAACAAACCCTGGCAACCATCATCCAGATTCTTGACTCATTGATCGATGAAGAAAGCCGGGAAAAATACCAATATAAAACACAGTATCTGAATGTTCCCATTCAGTTCACAGATAGCGTTGATCTCAACGCCGAAGTAGAAAATAGACTAAAAGAATTTTTGATAGAAATAGACAGAACCAACCAGGTCTTTGGTAAAACCTCGCATGATTTTAATAAGGTGGATTTGAATAAAGAACTAAAAGACGTGCATTTTCAATTGATGTTTGACTCGGAAAAAGGAAATTATCAAATAGAGATGTTTGGTTCCAATAATGGACGAGACTTCCAGTTAAAGCTCGATGCGGAATTTATGGAATCTGTAATCATCCAGAATATTATGGAAATCTACGAACCGATCAAGGCAAACGATCATCCGCCTTTTGTTTTACACAATAATGGAGAAAGCATTACCGTCAACTCCAAACACGATTTGTTGCAAGCTGTTTTAAACATGGCTAAAAAGGGTATTTACATTCAGCGCTATAAAGGTCTGGGAGAAATGAACCCCGAACAGCTGTGGGAAACAACGATGGACCCGGAAGTTAGAATTCTTTTACAAGTTCGGGCTGATGACCTGGTGGCCTCGGAAGACCTGTTCACCATATTAATGGGAGAAGAGGTGGCACCCCGCCGCGAATTTATTGAGAAAAATGCACTGCAAGCCAGAAATGTGGATATTTAGACAGGAAAACGAACATTACGCGCAAATTTTCTCCGGGCGTTGCCCCGGAGAATAGAAAGGTATTTGAATGCCGGAAACGATCACTCCGATAAATATAGATGATGAGATGAAAAGCTCGTACCTTGATTACGCGATGAGCGTAATCATTGGTCGTGCCCTGCCAGATGTTCGGGACGGATTGAAGCCGGTCCATCGCCGTGTTCTCTTTGCGATGTATGAAACCGGAAACGTCTCGAACAAACCCTATAAGAAATCTGCCCGTATAGTTGGTGATGTAATGGGTAAATATCATCCTCATGGGGATCAGGCAATCTATGACACCATCGTCCGTATGGCGCAGGAGTTTTCTTTAAGACATCCTCTTGTTGATGGTCAGGGGAACTTTGGCTCGATAGATGGAGATTCCGCCGCCGCCATGCGTTACACAGAAATCCGCATGGAAGAAGTCACCGGCGAACTCCTCCGGGACTTAGACAAAGATACCGTTCAATTTACCCCAAACTATGACGACTCCCTGAAAGAGCCTTCCGTTTTGCCTGCAAGCTTTCCGCAATTGCTGGTTAATGGCTCCTCAGGAATTGCTGTGGGAATGGCAACCAATATTCCCCCACATAACCTGACCGAGATAATCGACTCTGCGGTCCATGTTATTGATAATCCCGATTGCACGGTGGAAGACCTGATGGCGCTTGTTCCAGGCCCCGATTTTCCCACCCGGGGAATCATACAGGGAAGAAGCGGAATAAGGGCCGCCTATAAAACCGGTAGAGGAATCGTCCGGATTCGAGGGCGGGCTGAGATTGAATCGATGGAAAAAGGGGACCGGGAGCGCATCATCATCAACGAATTGCCGTTTCAGGTCAATAAAGCCAAGCTGGTGGAAAAGATCGCCGAACTGGTGAGAGACAAACGATTGGAAGGGATCTCTGACTTGAGGGATGAGTCAGACCGGGAAGGGATCCGTGTTGTGGTGGAACTGAAAAAGGGGATCATGGGTCAGGTGGTTTTGAATTCCCTTTATAAAAATACCCAACTTCAGGATACCTTTGGAATTATTCTTCTGGCCCTGGTGAATCAGCAACCCAGGGTTCTCAACCTGAAAGAGTTTTTGCACCACTTCGTTCTTTTCCGCAAAGAAGTGGTAACCCGAAGGACCAAGTTTGACTTAAATAAAGCGCGCGAGAAAGAACATATCCTCGAGGGCTTAACAAAGGCACTTGATAATCTGGATGCAGTGGTCCAGCTTATCCGCCAGGCGGCCGACCCGACCTCCGCGCGTGATGGGCTCATGACCGAGTTCGGCTTGTCGGAAATCCAGGCCAAAGCTATTCTTGAAATGCGCTTGCAACGCCTCACCGGACTTGAACGGAAAAAAATAATTGAAGATTTGGAAGAAACTCGAAAACGAATTAAAGAACTACAAAATATTCTTGCTCATGAAGAAGTCAAGCTCAGCATCATCAAGGAAGAGCTGGTAGAAATTAAAAATAAATATGGCAATGAGCGACGCACAGAAATTGCGGAGACGGATGAGGGCGATATTGACATTGAAGATCTCATTGCCGATGAAGACGCGGTGGTGGTTTACACCCGGAGCGGTTATATCAAGCGCCAAACCGTTGATAATTACCGGGCGCAAAAAAGAGGCGGTAAAGGTATTCGGGGGATGAACCTCAAAGAAGAGGATGTTGTCGAAAAACTTTTCATCGCCTCAACGCTGAGTCATCTCCTGGTATTTACCAGTATCGGAAAAATTCACTGGTTGAGAGTTTTTGCCATTCCTGATGTGAGCCGGATTGCTAAAGGAAAATCCATTGCTAACCTTTTGCGGCTCCAGCCCGGCGAGTCCATTGCCAGCATCCTTTCAGTCAGGGAGTTTGAAGAAGATAAATTCGTCATGGTTGCTACAGAACGCGGCATTGTTAAAAAAACCTCCTTAATGGCTTACAGCAAACCCCGACAGGGAGGCATCATCGGGCTGACGACTGATAAGGGAGACCGGGTTATCGGCGCGGAGTTGTGTGACGGAGAAAGCGATATACTGCTCGCTACTGAAAAAGGATTTTCCATTCGTTTTTCTGAAAAGGAAGTGCGTCCCATTGGCCGAACAGGTAGGGGAGTTCGCGGTATCCGTCTCAAAAAGGAAGACCGAGTGGTTGGGGCGGAAATTGTCCAGCCCGGGAACAAATTCCTTACAGTAACCTCAAAAGGTTATGGCAAGAGAACCCGGATGGAAGAGTATCCGGTACAAGGGCGGGGCGGATTGGGTGTTATGACCATTCGTTGTAATGAAAAAATAGGGGCCGTGGTGGGTGTGCAACAGGTAGATGAGGCCGACCAGCTTCTGATCATCACCTCCAATGGCAATATTGTGCGCATGCGAGTCAACGAAATATCTGTGATAGGCCGAAATACCCAGGGAGTTCGCCTGGTGGGTATCGGGGAAGGCAATCAGGTAGTCAGCATCGAAAAGCTGGTTGAATAAAATCCTCCCACCTATGTATGCGACGATTTGTGGCAAACCCATGCCAATACAATCTAACCGGGATGCAATGAGCTCGGGTTTGACCAAAATCGCGGCGGGAATTTTTTGCTGGGTTTTTTTGATTTCCTGCTCGGAACAAATGGATCCTCTTCTTCAGAAAGCGAATGAAGAATGGGTTCAAGGTCGCAACCACAGCGCTATCGAGATATTCAATGAGGTGTTGAAAAATTATCCCTCCGGGACGCAGGCAGAAGAAGCCCTGTTCCGCCTTGGTGAAATCCATCATTTCAGCCTGAACAACAGTACACGGGCCCTTATTTATTTTCAGGAAGTCCTGCAAATGAATCGCAAGGGATCGTTCAGTTATCCCGCACAAAAATATATTGCGGAAATCGCTGAATTTGGTTTAAAGGATTATGACCAAGCCATCATCGAATACCAGAATTTAATCAATCACTATAAAAGCGAAAATGAAAGTAGCAACCATCAATACCGCATCGCTTCTATTTACTATAAAAAACAAAATTATGAGCAAGCTCTGGTGGAACTGAATATTCTACTGGAAAATTATCCCGATAGCTCTTGGGCAGAAGAAAGCAAATTTAAAACTATAGAAATTCTTTATACGTTGAGCCGGTGCCCTGAAGCGAGGGAGCAATACCGGCACTTTAATCTGGAATATCCAGAAAGTCGCTTTAAAGAAGATATGGATTTTGTTGTCGCCTCCTGCCTGGAAGAAGAAGGACATTTGCAAGAAGCATATAACCAGTTCAAGTCCTTGGAAGGACGTTATATCTACCCCGCCATACTCAAAATGAAACTGGTGGGCATTGAAAAAAGGATGAAAAAGCAACCCTGATGCTCGATTTAAAAATCATTCGTGAAAACCCGGAAGCAGTGAAAGCCCGCCTCAAACGTCGGGGCGGTGACTTTAAAGAACTGGATGAACTGCTCAAACCCGAAGACGATCGGCGGTCAGGACTTCAGGAGTCTGAGTTACTGAAAAATAAAAAGAAGAAACTTTCAGCAGAAGTCGGGCAACTCAAACAAAAAGGACAAGACGCTTCCAAGCTTATGGAAGAGGTCAAAACCATTAACATATCCATCAAAGAACTGGATGATAAAATCCAGGCCTGGGAACAACAGGTCCAGGAAAAGCTACTTGGCATTCCAAATACTCCTGACGATTCCATTCCGGATGGTGCAGATGAGAGCGCCAACCGAGTGGTGCGCGATTGGGGAACGAAACCGGGGTTTTCATTCAAACCAAAAAACCATGTGGAAGTCGGAGAACAACTCGGTCTGATTGATTTAAAAAGAGCCGCAAAAATTTCCGGAACCCGATTCGCGGTTTACAAGGGTCAAGGGGCTGGCCTGTTGCGTGCTTTGATTAATTTTATGATCGATGTGCAAACCCGGGAGAACGGTTATCAGGAATTGTATCCTCCCTTTCTGGTCAATAAAGAAAGTATGCAGGGTACCGGGCAGTTGCCTAAATTCGAAGAAGAGCTATTCGCCACCCGCGATGACCCTTTGTACCTTATCCCTACCGCAGAAGTTCCTGTTACCAATTTTCATCGAGATGAAATTTTGGAAGAGGAATCGTTGCCCATTTGTTATGCTGCCTACACCCCTTGTTTCAGGAGAGAGGCGGGGTCCTATGGCAAAGACACGCAGGGACTGATTCGACAACACCAGTTCGACAAAGTGGAACTGGTCAAATTTAGCCGAGCTGAGGAGTCTTCCGCAGAGCTTGAGAAACTGGTCGAAAATGCCGAATCCATCCTTAAAAAACTCAATCTGCATTACCGCGTAGTGGAACTGTGTGCCGGTGATCTGGGTTTTTCCGCCGCTAAAACCTATGATCTCGAAGTGTGGCTTCCCAGTCAGGATACCTACCGGGAAATTTCGTCATGCAGTAATTTTGCCGACTACCAGGCCCGACGGGCCCGGATACGCTGTAAAAAACGTACCGGCGGCAAACCAGAATTTGTCCATACTTTGAATGGATCAGGTCTGGCGGCTGGTAGATTGTTTGTGGCCCTGCTTGAAAACTACCAGCAGGAAGATGGAACAGTTATGATACCGGAAGTTTTGCGTCCCTATATGCATGGACAGGAAAATTTGAAGTTATAATGCATTGATTTAACCGGCGAGCCGCCGGGGGCAGGTAGCAAGAATTTGTCAAGCCGCCGATACCGTTGCTAGCCAGCGAAAGCTATTGCGTGTTTTAAAGACGGGAATAGCCCGCTTGACATTTACGCGTGAGTAGATAAATATAAGCGGGTCCATAATATTCAGGAGGGATGGCCGAGTGGTTTAAGGCGGCGGTCTTGAAAACCGTTGTACGAAAGTACCGTGGGTTCGAATCCTACTCCCTCCGCCACTCCCACTAGCCGTGGTGGCGACTGGCAATGACTTTTGTTGGCTAGCAAGTGGTATAGGAGACTGAACGAGCCATTGCAATTTGCCTCCGGCGGCTTGCCGGTTGGGCGCAGGATAAAGATATATATATGTATGGAGAGGTGGCTGAGTTGGCTGAAGGCGCGCGCCTGCTAAGTGTGTGTAGGTTTACCCCTACCGAGGGTTCGAATCCCTCCCTCTCCGCCACCTTTTAATGAAACAGGTAAAAGTTTTGACGTATTTTATTAAAAACAAATTTTGGTGGGTGGTGGCTCTGTCCTTACTCGTAGGTTGTACCTATGACAGCAAGGAAGATATCGCCAATCTGCCCGCGACGGATATAAACAAACTGAATGTTTCCCAGTTTGAAGGGTCTCGATCAAAACCTGTACAGCAAGCCGGGGACTCTGAAAGTTATGGTAGCCCGGTGACAGGAGACCACCCCGATGTTCAGGAAAAGGTGAAAATAGAACGGGGGGTTGTTGTTCCCGCTGGAGTAGAAGGCAAGTGGAAAGCGGTCAAGCTGTTGGTCAAGAATAAGACAGACGAAGAACGCAACGAAATGAAAACCATCACCCTGGGTTCCAGTTTTGAGTTGGAAGATTCGGGAATCAGGGTTACAGTGGGGCCGTTTTTGCCCAATTTTGTTATGAGCCAGAAGGCTTACACATCAAGCGGAAATGAACTGACCAATCCGGCAGTTCAATTAGTGGTTGAACAAAACGGCAAGACCCTTTATACAGGGTGGGCTTTTGCGAAATATCCCACGATGTATGCGTTCGAGCACGATGTTTTTGCCCTGCAGTTGATGGATTACATACCCATTGATGTATCCTGATTTTTAATCGGGTCATCACCCAATTAGGCGCCCATGGCTCAGCTGGATAGAGCGACGGTTTGCGGAACCGTAGGTCGCAGGTTCGAGTCCTGCTGGGCGCACCACTACCCATGGGGGGAGTTTGCAAAAACTCTCCCCTTCAGTTCCCCACTCCTCGCCGGAGGGGCAGAGTGCAATAGCGTATTGAGCTGAGGACACGGTTGGGCGCGAGATGAAGATATTGTGCACTGGCCCCACGCCGAGTGGGAGAGGTGGCCGAGTGGTCGAAGGCGGTTGACTCGAAATCATCTGTACCTGTGAGGGTACCGGGGGTTCGAATCCCCCCCTCTCCGCTCCTCGCCGGAGGGGCCACGGGCAAGAACTTGTTAAGCCGAGAAGAATATTTGCTTGCCAGAGAGATTTATTGCCCACTGGGTTCAGGGTTACGCTGGCCCAGGGCGATTTTAAGGTTATTCCTAGCATCGATAAAATCCGGTTTTAGTTCGAGAGCTTTCTGAAACCGGGTGATCGCTTCCTGAGTTTTTCCTTCCATGAGCAGGGCTACCCCCCAGTTATTGTAGACATCGACAAAGTCGGCTTTGATACGAATCGCGGCCTGGTATTGAATAATGGCTTGCCCTGTTTTCTCCTGAGCCAGCAGGGCGTTGCCCAGGTTGTAGAGAGCCCGGGGAAAGTCAGGCTTGATTCGAATTGCTTTCCGGTAATGGTCCATAGCCTTTTCGATTTTTTGTTCAGCGATGAAAACATTGCCAAGATTGTACTGAGCCATCCAGGCATTCGGATTTTTTTGCACCGTGTCACTCCACAGGGTGAAATCATTTTTGTAGATGGGAATCTGTTTCCAGGTTAAATGTCCGAGAGCCAGTAAAAGCAAAATGGCAAATGCCGGTAAGTTTTTCCCTGTTAACCGGGCTACTCCAACGACAGCGATGAGCAGGATTCCGATTGAGGCAAGATAGGGAAAATGGTCCGAGACCAATGAAAATCGCATGTAGTAAATATTAAAAAATCCTAAAGCCGGAAGAATCGTGCCGGCAAAAAATAAAATCGCGGTCAAAGGACCTCTACCGATTTTTTTTCTAAGGATCCATAGAAGTAGAATCAAAAGCAAAAAAGTTGCGGGATAAAGATATTGCCACCAGACCGAGGCATCAATTTCCCACATGGGATAGGTAAAGATAAGTGGAGACGGCCAAATGAATTTCCCGATATAAAACCACAGAGCCCGGCCGGCGATTAGGAACCGGTCCCAGAAAGAATAATCCCATTCAGGCCCTAACGCTCCTGCGTTGAATTTTTCCAGCCAAATGGTCAGAGAGGCGAAACCGAGCCCGACTACAAAATAAGGTACTGTCAGCTGGATAATTTTCAGGTCAATGCGGTTTTGTTTCCACCAGAAAAGCAGAAGAATTGTTGCAGGTAAGGTGCAGGTAATGCTTTTGCCAAAAAGCGCACAGATGAAGAAAAATAATGAGATGCCATAAAGTACAGCGGATCGATTTTTAACCGGATTTTCATCGGAGAAAACCGGTTGTCCGGGAAAATAAAATCTCAGGAAGGTGAATAGCGATAAGAGATAAAAAAATCCAGAAAGTAAGTTTTTTCTTTCTGTGATCCAGGCCACCGACTCAACATGAACAGGATGAAGGGCAAAAGCCGCGGAAACCAGCCATGCGACAGGGACACCCAGAAAAACCAGAATGCGCCATAGAACGATGGTATTCATGGCATGGAGCAGGACGTTGTCAATATGGTATCCCAAAGGGTCCAAACCCCAGAGCCGGTATTCCATCCAAAAGCTGGTGGAAATCAGCGGATAATATTGCTGGGTAGACCGCACATCCAGCCAGAGGGGTTTTAATCCATCAAAATTGGTTACAAAAGGATTATCAGTTAAGTGGCGGTCATCGTCCCAGATGAACCCATTCTGAAGAACGGGGAAGTATGCGAGAAGAACCATCAGCAGGCCCGCACCAGCGATCAAGCAAACTTTAAAAGAAGAAGGGAGGGGTTTTTCCATTTTTTGTTTTCGTTGTTTTGGCCGCAAACGAAAAAAAGCGGCCGGACCCATATTTTAGCAGGAGAGGTGCCTCAGTTCCACCCGCACTTATTGAAAATAAAGAGCCTGAGCTTTTTTAAGTGGTTTTGACCTTGAATCTTGGGGCAGATAAAATTAGAATGCAACACGCTTTTGGGAAGACAACAGAGCTTATTAAGCCGAGATAGATGATTGCTTGCCAAATAAAGCTATTGCCCATTTACCCCTTCGGGGCACGAACGCTAAGGAAGAACACCACGGCCACCGGCCGTTGGCCGGTATATTTAGCAGGAGAGGTGGCCGAGCGGTTGAAGGCGCACGCTTGGAAAGCGTGTGTAGGTTTACCCCTACCGAGGGTTCGAATCCCTCCCTCTCCGCCACTGCTCGCCGCAGGGGCGACGGGCAATAATTTTTGGTGGCTAGCAAAGAGTTGTCTCGGCCCAAAGAGCCATTGCTATCTGCCCCCGGCGGCTCGCCGGTTGAGCCGAGAAAGTGGTTGCCAGCAGTTAAAGATATTGCAATTTATCAGCGGAGATTCTCCGCTAGAATATTGGCAGTTTTGTTGGGCCTCACGCAACGTGGCTTTGTGAAACCCGTCAGATCCGGAAGGAAGCAGCGGTAGCAAAATCCCATGTGTGCTGTGAGTCACCCAGCAATTCTGCCTTTGAGTTATAATCCAGCAAATGGGGAAATCACCCCACCCCTCTTCTAATGGACTTCCAGGTTTCAGCCCGTAAATGGCGCCCCCAGAAATTCAGTGAATTGATCGGACAAGAGCATATTGTCCGGACCCTTTCCAACGCCATTGAAATGAACCGTGTTTCGCACGCGTTTTTATTTTCCGGCACACGTGGTGTAGGAAAAACCACCATGGCGCGGATTCTGGCGCGGGTTCTCAATTGCGAAAAGGGACCGACCGTAGACCCCTGCGGTGCCTGCAGTTTGTGCGAAGAAATTACAGCAGGCAACTGTATCGATGTTCAGGAAATTGATGGTGCTTCCAATAATGGCGTGGCCGAGGTGCGCGACCTCATCGACAACGTTCAATACGCCACATCCTCTGCCCGTTACAAGGTTTATATTATTGATGAAGTCCATATGCTCTCAAAAAGCGCGTTCAACGCCCTGTTGAAAACGCTGGAAGAACCTCCACCCCGTGTTATTTTCATTTTTGCCACCACCGAGCTGATCAAAATTCCGGAAACGATTCTTTCCCGTTGCCAGTGCTTTGAGTTCAAACCGCTTTCCAACGCCCAGATCACCAAACAACTGGAGCTGATTTGTGGGCAGGAGGGAATTCAAATTGATGAAAAAGGGTTGGTAGAAATTTCCAAAATTGGTGCCGGCAGTATGCGTGACGCGCAAAGCCTGCTGGATCAGGTCATTGCCTACAGCGGCAAAAAGGTCGATACCGATTCGGTAGAGGCGGTGCTTGGTATTGTTGGGGGAACCACTCTGGAACTTTTCGCGGAGTCGTTGATTAAACGGGAACCTTCCGAATTAATCGCTCTGGTTCAGGGTGTTGCCAACCAGGGTAAAGACCTTGGCTTGTTTTGCCGGAGCGTGATGGAATATTTAAGGAACCTGTTAATGGTCAAAGTTTCCCGCAATCCGGAAACTCTGCTGAACACACATACTTGTAATTTGGAGGTTCTGAAAAAACAGGCCGAAGGATTCCACGCCGATGAGTTGCAACAAATGTTCACCATTCTTTCCCGCGCAGAAACAGAAATGAAGCGTAGTTCCCTGGCGCAGATGGTTTTTGAAATGGCTATCCTGAGATTGACCGAAACCCGTCCTTTTAAAAAAATTGACGACCTCATCCACAAGATCAATCAGGCAGAAAGCGAGGTTCAACCGGCCCAACCGGTAGCGTCGTCTAAGCAAAGCGATGCACCCCCAGCGAAAAGCCAACCCGTTGTCCAACCGAACAATGGTTCCTTTGATTCTTCGATCTGGGCCAAGGTCCGCCAGGAAGTTTCCCGCAAGCGACCTGCATTTGAGCATTACCTGGATAAATGTCAAGTGCTCGCGCTGAACGAAAAAGAAATTCAGCTTATGTTTCCAGACTCCTTCACCCTTGACATGGTGGGGACCCCGGAAAATATTCAGTTCATCAAAGACATGGTCCAATCAGCCAGCGGTCATGAGGTGCAGGTGATCCTTAAATTGGGCGAGGTCCGGCCTACCCCTCCTGCAAACGAGCAGAAAAAAAAAACTATAAATGACGAAAATCAGGGCAGGCAAAAAACAGAATCAGAAATTATTCAGGATGCTCTGGACATCTTCGGGGGCACTGTGGTGAAATGAGATATTCTCTAAACAACAGGTGCTTCAATGTTTGATAAAAGCTGGACTTCGTTATTCAAACAGGCTCAGGATATGCAGGGCAAGCTTTCCGAAATTCAGGAAGGTCTTGCTGAAAAAACGGTGGAGGTGTCTACCGGCGGTGGAATGGTAAAGGTTGTTGCCAACGGACTCCACGAAATTATCTCGATTCATATAGATGACGAGCTGATCAATATGAGCGACCGTGAAGTGCTCGAAGACCTGATTACCGGTGCTATGAACGAAGTTCATAAAAAAGTAAAAGAACTGGCGCAGGATGAAATGTCCAAACTGACCGGGGGCCTGAAAATTCCCGGACTCTTTACATAAAAACTCCTCTAAAGTTGTCTTGCCGTGAAAAGACCACCCGCTGTTACAGAAGTCATAGATGAACTGAAGAGGCTTCCTGGCATTGGTCAGAAAACCGCCGAACGATTGTCGTTTTTTCTGATGCGCGGAAAGGCGGATCAGGCGAATAAACTCGCCACCGCCATTCAGAACCTCAAGGAAAAGATCATCCTCTGTTCGATATGCCATGGCATTACCGAGTCAGAGCCCTGCGATATTTGTTCCGACACCTCCCGTGACCATTCACAGGTTTGTGTGGTGGAAGAACCGCACGATGTTTATGTGATGGAAAATATGGGTTATTTCAAAGGGGTGTATCATGTGCTCATGGGGGTGATTTCTCCGCTGGATGGCATTGGACCCGATGACCTGACCATTGAAGCGTTGAAAGAGAAAGTCAGCAAACCAGGAATCAAGGAGGTTATCCTGGCCACCAATCCGGATATGGAAGGCGAATCTACCGCAGTTTACATCTCCAAAGTTTTGAAACCGTTTGCAGAGGTCAAAGTCACGCGGATCGCCAGAGGCCTGCCAGTAGGTTCAGATATTGAATATGCCGACTCTGTGACCTTGTTGAAATCGATGGAAGGGCGACTGGAAATGCGCTAACCACTAGGCGTGGGGCCGGTACGGCGTTGCTTGCTTCACGGGCTCTTGCTAGTTCCCTCCCACGGGAGTGGGCGCCTAGTGGCTGCTAGCCGCAGGGGCAGATGGCAAGGGCTCGTTGAGCCGCCTGTACTTCCTGCTCGCCAAATAAAGCGATGGCATGTTGGCCCCACGCCTAGTGGGTTCAAAATCGCTTGACAATGTGATATAAAACGATTAAATTTCAATGTTTTGATCCTATACGAAAAAACCATTCCGGTGTGGCGCAATGGTAGCGCACTCGACTGTTAATCGAGTTGTTAGAGGTTCGAGTCCTCTCACCGGAGCCAGTTTTTAGTCCTCTTGTTTTAGAGGCATAGATCTATGAACCCTGTCGAACCCTCGGCAGGGTTTTGCTTTTGGTTGCAAAGCCCGACACGATTCGTTATCCTTCTCTGATCAGTTTAAACACCTTTTTCAACAATAAGATACGCCATGATAAACCGTCCAAGAAGAAACCGACTGAACCCAGCTATTCGTGGACTGATTCGGGAAACAGTGGTGAGTCCGGCCAATCTGGTCTGGCCTGCTTTTGTTCAGGAGGGAAATAACCTTCGCACCCCGATTGTGTCGATGCCGGGCATCTCAAGACTTTCCATCGATCAGCTCGTTGCCGATTGCCAGCGGGCATTTGATCTGGGAATTCCAGCAGTGGCCCTCTTTCCGGCTCTGGACGATTCCTTGAAAAATTCGGAAGGCACAGAAAGTCTCAACTCCAATGGACTCCTGCAACGGGCGGTAAAGGAATTAAAAAAAACCATTCCCGGTATGCTGGTCATCACCGATGTTGCGCTGGACCCGTATTCCTGTGATGGGCATGACGGACTGGTACAAGACGGCAAAATCCTGAACGATGAAACGCTCCCCCTGCTTGCCGAAATGGCAGTGTCCCAGGCTCAGGCGGGAGCCGATGTGGTGGCACCTTCCGATATGATGGATGGCCGGGTCGAGGCCATACGCTGGGCTCTGGACGACGCCGGGTTTCCAGATGTGCTGATCTGCAGTTATTGCGCGAAATACGCTTCGGCGTTTTATGGCCCGTTTCGTGACGCGCTCGATTCCGCTCCCAAAGAGGGCGATAAAAAAACCTATCAAATGGATCCGGCCAATGCCCGTGAGGCGATACGGGAAATCATGTCGGATGAAGAGGAAGGTGCGGACTGGTTGCTGATCAAACCCGGCCTGCCTTATCTGGACATTATACGGTTAACACGTGAGCATTCCGCGCTCCCCATCGCCGCCTACCATGTCAGCGGAGAGTATGCCATGCTGAAAGCCGCCGCCGAAAAAGGTTGGCTCGATTATGAAAGCTGTCTGATAGAATCCCTTATCAGCCTGCGCCGGGCCGGAGCGGATATGATCTTCACTTATGGCGCGATCGATGCCGCCTCAATTATGCAAAAGTAACTTTCAGGTTCTCCACCCTTCTAAATTGATTAGAGGTCTGCCCCAACGTGTCTAAAACCGATTACTGGGTTCACGATCTAGATCCCTTTCTTTTCCAGTTCACAGAAAGCTTCGGTATCCGTTATTACGGACTGGCTTATGCGTTGGGTTTCTTGGCTGGAATGTGGCTTCTGCACCTTTTTTGCAAACATGGCAAGGCTACGCTCACTCCCGAACAGCAGTCGTTCACCATCACCGCCATGATGATCGGGGTTTTGCTGGGCGGACGAATGGGATACATGCTGTTCTACGCATTAGACGACACGCTCAATCGACCCTGGATCATATTTCAGGTTTGGAAGGGAGGCATGGCCAGTCATGGCGGGTTCATCGGTGTGCTTGTGGCCTGCTGGTGGGTGGCGAAAAAACTGAAACTTTCTTTTTTGCAACTCGGCGACCTGCTATGTCCTCTGGTACCGCCGGGAATTTTGCTGGGACGCATCGCCAATTTCATCAACGGGGAACTGTGGGGCAAGGTCACGGATGTTCCCTGGGCGGTGATCTTTCCTCAAAGCGCCTCCCTGCTTAGAACTCCTTTGGAACAAATTGCTCCCAGGCATCCGTCACAACTTTATGAGGCCGGACTGGAAGGGGCCTTATTGCTGGCGTACAGCCAATGGCGTTTGTGGAAGACAGATGTCCTGGCAACTCCAGGGAGATTGACGGGAGAATTTCTGGCGATCTATGCGGTGGTGCGGATTTTCGGAGAACAGTTTAGAGAACCCGATGCGCCGCTTATTATGGACCTCAGCCGAGGCAGTTTTTATAGTATTTTCCTGTTTGTTGCGGGTGCTTTTCTTATCTACCGCTCACGAAAAACGACTTAAAATACCTTCCCCACTTCTACCCATTTGTAACCCATTACAAACTCCCACCCCAGTAGTTATAAACAGGCGCAAAATTAGTTATAATTAATAAATTGTGTAGTTATAGTTATTAACTATCTATATATAGTGTGATTTAAGAGAAAAACCTCTCAGCTATCCCGATTGACACATCTATTACAATTAGTTATAATTATATTTATAACTAGTTATAATGGTGGATTTTTAAATACTTTGTTGGCGATTCAAGATGGTAAAAAACCAGGCAGAAGAAATTCGCACCTATCTTTTAGCGAAAATACCGGTGCACCCGAAAAATATCGTTGCCAAAGCCGCAGAGGCTTTTTCGTGTAGCCGCACCACCGTCCACCGGCATTTGAATCGACTGCTTCGCGATGGAAAGATCATTAAATCCGGAACCACTCGGCAGGTGCAATATTTTTTAAAAACCGAAAAAAATAAAAGAATTCAGATCCCTCTGGAACCGGGAGCTGCCGAAGATGGAGTCTGGAAGGAAAATTTTCTACAGGATTTTGAAACGCTCCCTAAGAATGTTCGGGATATTTGCGAATACGGTTTTCTGGAAATGCTCAACAATGCCATCGACCATTCAGAGGGAACCAAGGTTACTATAGGAACAGAATGGGAATCTAATTCTATAGAGATAACAATTTTTGATGACGGCATTGGAATTTTTAGAAAGATCAAAAACACATTGAATTTGGAGGATGAGCGCGAAAGTGCCCTGCATCTATCCAAGGGAAAGTTTACTACCGATCCGGACAACCATACCGGCGAAGGCATATTTTTCACTTCTCGGGCCTTCAATAGTTTTCTCATAACTTCAGGAGAAATGTTTTATAAGAGGGAAAATTCGGATTCAGATGAGGACTGGTTTTTAGAAACGGGAAAAGATTCGATAGCAAAAGGAACGTTCTTGAAAATGACCATCAGTCTGGATTCAGAAAGAAAAATGCAGGAAGTTTATGCTCAATATCAGCACGAAGATTCTGACGGAATACAAAAGTTTGATAAGACCCATATTGTTGTGAGGCTGAGCAAATTGGGCGATGAACGCTATGTTTCCCGTTCGCAGGCGCGGCGCATTTGTTTGGGGCTAGAAAAGTTTAAACATGTGATTTTGGATTTTAAAGATATCTCGACCGTTGGCCAGGGGTTTGTTGATGAGGTGTTTCGTGTGTTCCAGTCCAAATACCCGAAAATAAAGATCGAATACACCAACGCCAACGATGATGTCCGGTTCATGCTCGAACGCTCCTTGCCGGAGGGGCAGAGTGCAATAGCCCATTAGGCCGAGAGAATAGTTGGGCGCGAGAAGGGGTATCACCGCCCCATTGCCACCGGCGGCTCGCCGGTGTAGAATTTTATTATGGGAATTAAAACAAGTTTATTAGTGTTGATGTTGTTTCTGGTGCCGCAAGCCGATTTGAAGACGGTAAACGGCGATGTGGTTCAGGTCCAGGATGGAGACACGTTGACGGTGAAGACGGAACGCGACAGACTGCACAAGGTGCGTTTGTCGGATATTGATGCTCCGGAAATAGGCCAGCCGTTTGGCAAGGTAGCCCGAAGGCTGGCAACGGATTTGGCCCGGAGAAAAACGGTGCGGGTGAACTACACCTTTAAGGACAAGTATGGTCGCTTGATTGGAGAGGTATTTTTGCCTGATGGTAAATTGTTGAATGAGGAAATGCTCAAAGCGGGACTGGCTTGGCATTACAGAGTGAAGCACCCCCACAGCAGTTTTCTTGAAAAGCTGGAATATAAAGCCTGGCAGAAAAACCTGGGTCTGTGGGTTCAGGAATCTCCTGTTCCGCCCTGGGAGTTCCGCCGGGAAAACAGGCTCCCCTCCCCTCCAACCATCCCGGAGAATATGGACTATGACTTGTTTTTGAGTTACGGCTTGTTGGGTAATCCCAAAACCCGGATTTATGAATGGCCGGAATGCAAGGGCTATCCTAAAAGCACAAAGGGCTATATCAATTTTGGAAATTTGCTTGATGCGGAGTCCCTGGGCTACAGGGCTTCTCCAAGGTGTGAGAAGAAAGAATCGCTGTCACAATAGCCAGGTTTGCCGATGTGATAGGATGGGGGGATTCACCCGTCCGACATGTTGCAGAAAAATATTATAGAGAGTTTTCCTACAGAATCATGGCAACTAAAGAACTATTATTTGTTGTGGATACGGAGACCCCCCATCGGAAAATGATGGCGGGATGGCTTCAGGATCAGGGTTACCGGGTCAAAGTTTTTGACAACGGCGAACTTTGTCTGAATATGCTGGATGAAAACCCCGGCGCGATTTGTCTGGACATCAATATGTCCGAAGGGTTGGATATTCTCAAACGTTTAAAGTTGGCAAACCGGGACATTCCGGTTTTGGTGGTGACAGAAAATGATGCGGTGGATTCCGCAGTGGAGGCCATGAAAATTGGGGCGTTTGATTATATGACGAAACCGGTGGATAAGGTTCGCCTGAAAACAAATGTCGAAAGAGCCATCGAAATGCATACGATGATCAACAAGATCCAACGTTTGCAGGGAGAGTTGAAGGAAACCTACTCCTATAAAAATATTGTAGGGCAGAGCGATGCGATGAAACAGGTGTTTGCTCAGATTGATGAAGTATCGGGAATCAACATTAATGTTTTCATCCACGGAGAAAGCGGTACTGGCAAGGAATTGGTGGCGAAAGCTCTTCATTTTAACAGTGCTTACAAGACAGGTGACTTTGTTGCGATCAACTGTGGTGCTATCCCCGAAGAGCTCCAGGAGAATGAATTTTTTGGCCATGAAAAAGGAGCGTATACAAGTGCCGATGATTCCCGAATGGGAAAACTGGAGGTGGCCAATGGGGGCACCCTTTTTCTGGATGAAGTGGGGGAGATGCCTGCAAAAATGCAGGTAAAACTTTTACGTTTTTTACAGGATAAAAGTTTCGAGAGGGTCGGCAGCAATAAAAAAATACATGTGGACTTAAGAATTATTTCTGCCACAAACAAGGACCTGGAAATTGCGGTTCGCCAGGGAAAGTTCCGTGAAGATTTGTATTATCGGTTGGTAGTCTATTCGGTATTGATACCGCCTTTAAGAAAACGGGAGCAGGATATTCCCATCCTGATCAACCATTTTCTTAAAAAGTATAAATCGGACATTGTAAAAAAGATCACTACTGTTAGCTCTTATGCGCTGGAAGCCTTGGTTCGGTATACTTGGCCGGGAAATGTGCGTCAGCTTGAAAATGAGATTTACCGGGCTATGGTTTCCACTCGAACGGACACCATTCAAATTGAAAACCTTTCGCCGGAAATCCAGAAGTTTCGTGAAGGATCTGTGGGAGAGGACAACCGGTTCATCCCCGCTGAGGACCATCAGGAATCCGCCCCACCGGTCTTCTCTGCTCCAACGACTCAATCTCCTCCTGTTTCTCCACCCACTGGCCCTACCTTCGATGAAATCGAAAAGCATGCTTTTCTAGAAGCCCTTCACCGGACAAATGGAAATGTTCCCCAGGCCGCAAAGGATCTGGGTATCAGCCGGGCGACTTTTTACAGAAAAATGAAGAAGTATCGCCCGGTAAATTAAGTGAGACTTGTCTCATTTTGTCTCAAAATGATATCATTTTGAGACAAAATGTCTCAAAGTAAGACAAATTTTCTTAAACTTTGTCAGGGTTTACCCGCCGCAATTTTTAATTATTCCCTTTATTTATAATGAGTTATAGGTTACCCCCTCAATTGTGGGGGGTTTGGCATGCTTTGTGCTCTAGTAAATGGTATCAGTATGAATTATTTGAAAGTTTATTGAGGTGAAATGATGAGCACAGCGACAATGAAAACTAAAACTCGAGGCTTGGATAAATCCTCCTCTCAGAATGATAAGGCCCCTGCACCGAGAAGAAGAGGCAAGGCCGAGAAAAAATCGCCTTGGACAGCCATAGTTATTTTCCTGATCTTTGCGGGTTTGGTGGCATATATGTTCTCCCCGAACGTGCCAGACTCGCAAAGATCGGGTTCTGATAGTGCGGCAAAGAGTGGTTTTGCTACGGGCCTATCTAAATAATTTTCGATAGTTTGCATGTATGCCAAGCCAGGCCGAAATTTTGAAGTTCAGAAGAGGCGAAACCATTATCCACGAGGGTGAGAAAAGTGGTTGCGCCTATATCCTGGAATCAGGAATGGCCGAGGTTAGGAAATCCCTTCCAAATGGTGACCAGCAGTTTGTGGGAACCCTGGTTCAAAATGATATTTTTGGAGAACTGGGCCTGATCGATGGGCTTCCCCGGTCGGCTACCGTCAAGGCAATCGATAGCTGTAAAATTCGAAAATTATTATCCCAGGAAGCTTTTGGGTCAGTGATCAAAAACAATCCTCAGGCATTGATGCCAATTTTGAAAGTCATGGTAAGCAGGTTGAGACATACCTTGCGACTGCTGGACAAGCTGGAAAAAAAGCAACTGACATCCAAAACCATACCAGCTGGCAGTTTATAGCGGTTCTGCCCTTGTTGTAATTGAAAGTAGCGTTAATTCTTCGTTGTAATGGCCGGTTTGTCTATTAAATTTCGGTCCCGGCCCGAAACCTTTCCCTGGAGCCACTAGACAGGTCCTGCCACAACCAACGGTTTTTTTCGGTAGATAAACAGGCAAAAAAACCCAAACTCCCATTTTCCAACTTTTTGGCAAGGTATGAATGAAAAAGAGATACTTTAAAAAAGGCGCAGAAATTATTAAAGAAGGCACTTTGAGTGACTGTGCTTATATTATTGAATCGGGGAGCGTACAAGTATCCAAAATATTGAGCAATGGCGAAGAACAGGTCATAGGTGTTCTTGAAGAGAATGATATTTTTGGAGAAATGAGCCTGATTGATGGGCTTCCCCGTTCCGCGACCGTATTAGCTTTGGAAGACTGTACGATATCGGTGATGACGCCGGAGGTTTTTAATTCATTATCAAAGGGCAACCCGGAGGCCCTGATGCCAATTCTTAAAGTTCTTGCCAGCCGATTGAGAAAAGCCCTGAATATTTTAGAGCAAGCTGAGGGCCAGAAAACCTTGATACAATCAGTTCCGGCAGAAGGTTGAAGAAGGATTAGGGGGTATTCATTTAAAACTTTAGTTAATGCTTAGGAGGTTGGGTCAGGATCTGCATTTTGGTCTATGCAGGTCCTTTTTGGGTTTGTATTTCAAGGGATAGATCCGTCCGGGTTCTTAATTAAGGGCGATATTGCAATTTTGCCACTAAAGACTTAAACTGTGCCCAAAGTTCTTGACGTTTGGTCATTTACAGGATGGGCATCACCCGTCTGCGTGGATTTCAAGCGTTTTTTGTTTGCAGGTTATCTAGGAAAATTATCAAATTATTTATACATAGTTCTCTATGAAGACACAATTTTTTAAAAAGGGCGAGGAAATTATCAAAGAAGGCACGTTGAGTGACTGTGCTTATATTATTGAATCGGGAAGTGTACAAGTATCCAAGATATTGAGCAATGGCGAAGCACAGGTTGTAGGTGTTCTCAAGGAGAATGATATTTTTGGAGAAATGAGCCTGATCGATTCTCTTCCTCGTTCCGCGACTGTATTAGCTTTAGAAGACTGTACGATATCGGTGATGACGCAGGATACGTTTAACCATCTGGCACAACATAATCCACAGGCTCTTATGCCTATGCTCAAAGTTTTAGCAAAAAGGCTTCGGGCTACCCTGACCTTGGTGGAAAACCTGCAAGAGGGTAAATCCCCTCCCTCTTCTGACGGGTAATCGTTTTCAGATTTTCCTCTCGTTTTATCTATATTCCTTTTAACTTAATGGCTGGTGAACCGTTGCCAGAACCTCTCGGGGCACGGAAGCTAATGGAAAATACTGGTCCCACGCCTAGTGGTTGCGGTCTTGCATCTCATTGGTGTAAGCTGAAAAGCTCAATTATAAAACACTCTTAGATAATGGATTTAATTATGGTTCCTGAATTACTATCACCTGCCGGGAGCCCTGAGAAATTAAAATATGCTTTGGCGTATGGTGCGGATGCGGTGTATGCCGGCATTCCCAAATTTTCCCTCAGGGCAAGAGAAAATCCCTTCAAAAATAACTTACTTGAAGAAGCCATTGCCTACACCCACAAAATGGGCAAGAAGATTTATATTACTGCCAATATTCTTCCGCCTAACCGGAAAATCGAATCCTTCAAAAAATCCCTGGCTCAACATGCCGCATTGAAACCCGATGGTTTCATCATGGCTGATCCGGGAATGATTCAATTTGCTCTCAAGGAGTTTCCGGAGATCCCGGTTCATCTTTCGGTGCAAAGCAATACCATGAATTGGTCCTCGGCTGAATTTTGGTACAACCTTGGTGTTAAGCGAATTATTTTATCCCGAGAACTTAGCCTAGAAGAGATCCAGGAAATCCATGACCGGGTTCCCGGTATAGAGCTGGAGGCTTTTGTGCATGGGTCGATTTGTATTGCTTATTCGGGCCGGTGCCTGTTATCCAACTATTTCAACCATCGTGATGCCAACCAGGGCACGTGTACCAACAGTTGCCGATGGGAATTTAATGTTAAGGAAGAAGAGGGAAAGGAAACCGAACAGTATCAGCCGCTGAAGGGGCAGTATGCCATTGAGGAAACTCAGCGCAAAGGCGAAATGATGCCCATGGAGGAAGACGAGCACGGTACTTATATCATGAACTCGAAAGACTTGAGGGCGGTGGAATATTTGAAACCACTTCAGGACGCAGGTGTAATTTCATTTAAGATTGAGGGCCGGTCTAAATCTATTTATTATTTGTCCCTGGTTACCCGAGCTTACCGCAAGGCCATCACCGATCTAACAGAGGGACGTTCTTTCGATCCGGAGCTACTGGGAGAAATTAACAAGACTGCCAATCGGGGTTTCACATCTGCATTTTTAATATCTGCTTCCAATCGGGAAACCGAGCGATTTGATTCACCGCAGGAAGAAAATCAGGCCCAGGTGTTCGGCGGGCAGATCGTAAATGAACGACCGGGTTGGATGGAAGTAGAAGTTAAAAACCGAATTGAGCTTGGGGATATGGCGGAATATATTTCTCCCAGCGGACAGTTCAAATTTACTATTGATGCAATGGAAACAAATACCGGGGAGAAAGCAACTGTAGCGCATGGTGGAAATGGAACCATCTGGATTAAACTCGACCGGCAGGCAGAACCCTTTGCGTTATTGAGTCTGTTGCAGAAAATCGAGACGGCTGTTTAGCCACGAGGCGTGTGGCCAGTGGATTTACTCTCGGGTGTTTTTGTCATGGTGGGTTTTGGCGGGCTCCACCCAGATCAGGGCGAGGACAATGCCAACGACCAAAGCCAGTCCCAACCAACCTGATACGGTATTAATTCCATAATCAAAAATATCTTTGGCCAGGGTTCCATCCAAAGCTAGCACGGTCACAACAAAAATGAGGAAGAAGAAAAGTTTTTTCAAAATGGGTTTCCGATTAGCGGATCCCCCGCTAATGGGGATTGTTTTTGGTGTTTAGTTTGACGGATGCCTTTTCTCGGTAACGATAAAACTCTTTGCTCCCCAAACAACAGGTTTTATAATAAGTTTCCTTGCTCTGGAATTTTAGCAAGAAATTTTTCTGAAACAATTTAATTATTGAGGGTATTCGATTCCATGTCTGTCCCGCTGATTCAAGCGTTGAAAATAGGGTCTTATTTGTTCCGGCAAAAAATAAAAGGTAATAAGCGTTATCCTCTGGTGATGATGTTGGAGCCCTTGTTTCGTTGTAATTTAGAATGTATTGGTTGTGGAAAAATTCAAAAGCCCAACGAAATACTGAAGCAGAACCTGACTCCGGAGCAATGCTTTAAAGCCGCGAAAGAATGTGGCGCTCCTGTTGTTTCCATCGCTGGCGGGGAGCCATTAATGCACCCGAATATTGTTGAAATCGTTGAAGGCCTGGTGGCTATGAAACGTTTTATTTATTTGTGCACCAACGCGATTCTGCTCAAAGACTATCTGGATCAATTGCCGGTAAGCCCTTATTTGACTCTATCCATTCATCTGGATGGAATGGAAGAGGATCATGACCGCATTGTTGATCAAAAAGGAACATTCAAGCTGGCCATCGAAGCGGTTCAGGAAGCGAAGAAAAGAGGATTTCGGGTTACCAGTGCCACCACCTTTTTTGAAGACACGACTGTAGAAAAAGCAGAAGAATTTTTGGATTACTTATCTCCCCTCGGGATAGATGGTGTAACGATGGCTTCTGCGTTTCGTTACCCGGATGCTCCGGATCAGGATCATTTTTTTGGACGTCGGCGAACGTTTGATTTTTTCGACCAACTGCTGGCGAAAAACAAAAAGGGCCGTTGGGACTTGAATCACTCCCCGCTTTATTTGGAATTTCTGCGTGGAAAGCGGGATTACTCCTGCACGCCCTGGGGGAATCCGAATTATTCCGTGCTGGGTTGGCAGAAACCCTGCTACCTCTTGGATGATGGTTATGCAGAAACTTTTAAGGAGCTGATGGAAACCACTGAGTGGGAGAACTACGGTCATCAAAATAACCGAAAATGTGCCGACTGCACTGCCCACTGTGGTTATGAACCCACAGCAGTTGTGGATGCAACATCCAACCTGAAAGGTATGCTCGATTCCGCCAAAATGGTTTTCCAATAACCACTAGGCGTGGAGCCAGCGTGCCATCGCTTTAGTTGGCGAGCAAGCGTTCATAACGGCTCAACGAGCCCTTGCCATTTGCCCCTACGGCTAGTAGCCACCGGCGACTACGCCGGATCTGTATGGGCTGATGCCAGTTGTTCTGGTGTGAGGCCTTCGGCCATTTTCAGGTTGGCTCCTTCGAGATGGGCATTTTTTATTTCAGCCTGCATGAAATCGGCACGGGCAAGGTTGGCATTTTTCAGATCAGCATTTTTTAAGTTGGTCCATCTCAGGTTGGCCCCTCGCAAATTGGCTCCCTGCAAATTGGAGTTTTCAAGGTTGGCATTTTTCAAATAAGCTCCATACAGGTATGCCCCTTCAAGGTTGGCGTTTCTAAGATCAGCACCCAATAGTACAGCCCCTTTTAATTGACAGTCTTTCAGGTTTGCCTGTTCTCCATCACGGCCATTTGTTTCCAGCCAGGTTTTGTGGTTGGAAAGGATTGTTTTCAGTTCCGCATTGGAGGGGCTATTTTCTTTGGAAGTTTGGGAATCGATATCATTCATTCCGGTATTGTACATCCAGAGAATTTATAGCTGCAAGTTTTACTGAGGAAGTACTCGTGCTACCCCTACGGGGCACAAAGTCAAAGGTAGAATATAATGCGCTCATGAAGGTTAAGGAAGAGGGCATCACAAATATTACGACCACTAGCCACTGGGGCCGGGGGAGGAAATTTTTAAGAAGCCAATACCTTATTATAAAGTTCTTGGAACCTTAAATTATTAGGATCGGCCTGAAGTCCTTTTTCCAGGGATTGTTTGGCGGACTCTTTGTTGTTCGTCTTAAGGTGGGTGGTGGCAAGCTGGTAATACGCTTCCGTATAAGACGGATTTATATTCAATGATTTTTGAAATGAATCAATAGCCTTATTGAAATTTCCCTCTGTTTGGTAAAGGATTCCCAGGTTGAAATGAGTGAGCATTCCATTGGTATCGACTTCCAGGGACCTTAAAAGGGTTTCCTTGGCTTTATCCAGATCGCCTGTTAAACGGTAACTATCCCCCAAATTATTCAAGTAATTAGAGTTTGTGGGTTCATAGGTAATAGCTTTTTGATAATACTCGATGGCTCTTGGGAGATCGTTGTTTGTTTTATAAACATTTCCAATATTATTCAACGCTTTGGAATCGTTGTCGTCAGGGTTAAGCTTTACAGCGTGTTCCCAGCTTTTCAAGGCTTCCGTTTTGTTTCCTGAGGTGTAATGGACCATTCCCAGGTTGATCTGGGCCTGTACATCGTTCGGGTCCAACATGATGGTTTTTTGAAAATTATTTTTTGCGTCCTCATATTTTTTCATTCCAAAAAGAAGGATGCCTTTTTTACGGTAAATCTTTGCATCTTCAGGGTTGAATTTGATAGCCAGATCAAACTCTTCCAGGGCATTTTTGAACAGGCTCAATTGAGCAAACTCCAGCCCTAATTTGTAATGTGCCTGAGATTGTTTCGCATCAATTTTAACGTCGTTAGAAGTACAGGCAAACAGCAGGGAAGAAAGTAAAACGAAGAAGAATAAGCGTCTCATAGTTCAGATCCTTTGAACAATAAGTTAAAGAAAAAGGGGCCAGCCATCAATGGCCGGCCCCTGAGATGTAAACTTGATGCTAACCGACTCGTCTAGTTGATACCGCGAGCAGGTCTCACTAGAGGGCTGGTACTTGAATCGCTAGATTGACCAAGACTAGAGCCAACTCCAGATGACAAATTACCACCCAGTGTTGAATCCTGCATATCGCCGACGAACTCCATGGCAAAACCGGCTCCGCCGGATTCAATGAACACGATACCCCAGATTGAAAGCTGGGCTAAATTGTCAAACTTTTTAACACCTCCAACATCGACTTCTCTGGAACCCGCCACCTCTTGTGGGCGTTCGCTCACAGAAGTGACCCTGACTGCACCAAACTGCGCAGAGTCAACGGTCGGTATCAGATGGGTCCGGCTATCTGTGAATGATGCGTTTGAGGTATTAATAGTAGCATTGCTCTGGTTCACAATAAATACCCGGTGAGTTTCACCTGCATCTACCGTAAAAACCGCTGCCCGGCCTGCGGCGTTGTTAGTCGTGGTGGTCATGCCAATGGCTTCCACTACTACACCGATCTGGGTCAAAGCGGTAGACAGAGAAGGGTGGCTGACACCAATAAAAGTGTAGCTGTCATTAGGCACAGCCTGAGCATAAGGCGAAATGGCTATACGAGAGCTAAACCGGGTAGCATCTGCCTGGGTGATATCTCCTGAGGCGGTTGGGGCGAAATACAGCATCCCAATGAGCGCAAACAGGATTAATTGTTTTATATTCTTCATGGATCGTTCTCCTTAATGAATTTTTCCAGTTCAAGGTTGAAATTTAGAACATTAACCTACGGTGCTGCAGGACCTCCTACATCCATTCCTTGCGAACCATTAAAGTTCGGTGGAGCGGCGGAATCATGCATATCGCCAATAAACTCCATGGCGAATCCCGTGGTATTTGTTTCTACAACCACCGTACCCCAGAAAGACAACATCGTGATATCCCGGTACCCGGCACCTGTTAAACCCAGGTTGCCAGTTACTGTAGTTGGGGAAGTTGCAATCGGATCGACACGAATATGTCCGTGTTCGAAATTGGTGGTTCCAACAATGAACTGTGCAGACGAAATACTGGTCGAATTGACGGTAGATTGATTGGTTCTAACGATAAATATCCTCGTTGTTGTTCCAGACTCAATCGTGAAAGTTACCGCAGTAGAAAATGCGCTTTGGTCATTGGTGATGGCATTTACTGTTAAACCAATCTGTGAGGCCATGCCGGAAAGTGAGGTGTGACTCACTGCAATGAAGGTATAGGACGATGAATCCGACTGCCAGTAAGGAGATACAACAGAATCACTATTAGTAATCGCAAAAGCGTTTCCTGTCAAAATAGCCAGAAAAGCTAATACTGCGACTAATTTCGAAAATCGCTTTGTCAGCTTGGTTTTCATTATACTTCTCTCCTATATATATATGCTTCAAATTGAAAGTGATATCTAATTTAGGAACAGCTATAAAGCAAATATTGCCAGGCGCCTCCTTTCAACCCTCTAAGTTCACAGGGTTTTTGAGTTAATTTAAAATCCTTTATTTAGAGGGACTGTGCAATAGCCACATCCCCTTGAATACTCAATAGTATATATAATTCAACTAAATAATGCCAGCACATCGATTTAGGTACCCCCTAAAACTCTGTGTTTTGAACTTCAAATATCGGAAAATCCCAAAAACATATTTGTTCACAAGTATTTAGCCGGTTTTCCGGGTTAAATTCCTGGTTTTTGGACAATATACATCATAGCTCCTATCGGCTTGACAGGACCTATTCTTTAAGAATTTTTCAGATTTTTTGACATTTTTAGGTCTTGTCCTTTGATTCTTTGTCGTTTAGCCAGTTGAGAAAGCTTTAGCCATTTGCTATAATTCTTATTCGCTAATTTAAATAACTTTATAAAATTTAAAAACTTATGAGCTTTTTGACGGTCAGAGCCCCGATATCTAAAAACTGGGCTGTGATTTATTCGCTGGCATTTGTATTTTCCACAGGTTGTGCTACGACTGACCTGCTGGATAAGCCGGATGATAAGAAATCCCTGGCCCAAGAAAAGTTCAAGGAAGCCCGTCAGGCAGGCTCATTGAATCAGCCGGATAAAATGGTGGCATTGCTAAAAGAAGCTATTGAGCTGGATCCCGCAGAACCGAATTTCCACTTTTTTCTGGCACGGGCTTATTTATCCAAGGGGGTTCTCGAAAGAGCAGAGCAGGAGTATTTAACAAGTATCAAACTAAACAACAACTTCAAGGATTCCTATCGGCAGTTGGCTTTGATCTATATGCAACAGGGGCACTGGCAAAAAGCGATCCAGAATTTTCGGGAGGACCTCGCACGACCTGGAACCCTGCAACCCCAACAGGTTTATAATTGGATCGCGCTGTGTTTCTATAATCTGGGAAAAAAGCACGAAGCGGAAATCGAGTGGAAAAAAGCTCTTGAAATAAAAGATAATGCCGGAGTTCGGCTTAACCTGGCCCTGGCTTATATCAATCAGGAGCGTTTTGGTCAAGCTATGAAATCTTTGCAGAAGGCTCTGTCCCTCAGGCCCCGTTTTTCTCAAGCCCATTTTGAGTTGGCGCAACTATATTTAAGGGAAGAAAAAAAAGAACAGGCTCTGGAGCATTTTCAAAAAGTAATGCTTTATTCCCCCAGAGGGGAGTTGGCAAAAAAATCCAAGGAATATATACAGTTGGTTCGTCCAAATTAAATCCCACGAGTGGGCCACTTGGTGTGGCCAGCGTGATTGTGGTATTTAACCATTGCCTTCATGCCCGGAACGGGTAAAGACAAATGATGAGCATAACGCGCGGCCCGGTAGGCAATAACTTTCTCTGGCGAGCAACATGTTAACTCAACTCAATAGGCTCTTGCTATTTGCCTCCCTCGCTAGAGGGCCGCTTGCGGTGGAGTCGGTCATCAAAAATTATGGTTGAAAATTTTGGTTCTTATTTAAAGTACGAACGCGAATTAAGAGGGGTGCCTCTGGAAGAAATCTCCGGGACCACCAAAATTCATATTCGTTTTCTCAGGGCTCTTGAAGAGAACTCCTTTGACGAGCTCCCGGGCGAGGTTTTTATTAAGGGGTATATTCGTTCCTATGCCAACACCATTGGTTCGGATGTTGAGGAAATGCTCAATATCTATAAAGAATCTGTAGAGCTCAGAGATCAGAAAAATTTACCTCAGGAAACATCTTCATTCAGCACACAACCTAAAACCCTCTTGGCATATGGCCTGTTAATTTTGGTGGTTGCCGGCCTTTTGTTTGGAGTGGGATTTTTGATAAAAAACGGGACAGGAGATTCTTCAGGCAAACCGGAGGAAAAAAAGGCCTCCTCGCTTCAAATGCAGGCTAAGGTAGTCGATCAGGAGCCTTTAATGAGCGATTTAACTGAAGAATCGCTTGTGGAAGAAACTATGGACGCTCAGGAAGAGAGCTCTGCCGATCTGGAAACTCCGGAACTTTCGCTTCCAGTCAGTTCGTCAGACCAACCCGCCGAAGATATGGACGAGGAAAAAGCCTCATCTCTTCAAGAACCGGTTGAGCTGACGACCTCAGGTGCTTCAATGCCTGATTGGGATGCTCAAGATTCCGCAGACATCGAAAAACCTTTAAAGCTTTCGATTCATGCAAAAGAAATTTCGTGGTTTAATATGACCATCGATGATTCCAGGGAAGAAGATTTTATTCTCCCGGCTGGAACCGCGAAGACTTTCTGGGGTGATGAAACGATTCGGTTGACAGTCGGTAATAAAACAGGAGTGGAATTATTTTTAAACGGCAAGCTCTTGGTTTTGCCGGAGAGTGAAAACAGGGTAGTTAAAGACTTTTTTATTAACTCTAAATTGGTAGAGTGAACCGTGGCTAAAATTGACGCCTTCTTCAAGTTGATGAATGAGCAGGGAGCTTCAGATCTTCATTTGATTTCGGGTTCGCAACCCATTCTCAGAGTCCATGGGGACATGGAACGGGTCAAATACAAAGCGCTGGAGAATGATGAACTGAAAGCCATGTTGTATGAAATTGCCCCGGAAAATAAAATCAAGGTTTTTGAAGAAACCGGTGATGTGGATTTTGCCTATGAAATTCCCAACCTGGCTCGTTATCGAGCGAATTACTTTCAGCAGAAATGGGGTGTGGGAGCGGTTTTTAGGGAAATTCCGAGTACAATTCTGACTGCCGAGCAACTGGGACTTCCCAAAGTTATCACCAAACTTTCTATGTTGCATAAGGGAATGGTCCTGGTCACCGGGCCTACGGGAAGCGGCAAATCTACAACACTTGCCGCCATGATGGACTACGTCAACAGAAACAAGAAGAGCCATATTATTACCGTCGAAGACCCGGTTGAATTTGTTCACAAAAGCCAAAGCTGTATTGTGAATCACCGGGAAGTGGGAGTGCATACAAAAGGGTTCAAATCTGCCCTGCGCGGTGCTTTGCGGGAAGATCCGGACATCATACTTGTTGGTGAAATGCGGGACCTGGAAACCATTGAGCTGGCCTTGGAGGCCGCTTCCACGGGCCATTTGGTTTTTGGTACCCTTCATACCCAGAGCGCGGCAAAAACGGTTGACCGAATAATCGATGTGTTCCCGGCGCACCAGCAGTCGCAAATTCGCACTACCCTTTCCGAATCCTTAAAAGGTGTAGTAGCTCAGAACCTGTTCAAACGTATCGACAAAAAAGGAAGAATGGCAGTGCTGGAAGTTCTGGTAGTGACCCCAGCGGTTTCCAACTTGATTCGTGAGGGCAAGACCTTTCAAATTCCTTCGGCGATCCAGACGGGAAAAAAATATGGCATGCAGTCCTTGGACGATGCCATTCTCATAGCTCTGGAAGCGAAAAAAGTCAGCCCGGAAGATGCCTACGACAAGGCGATTGTTAAGGAGCGGTTTGTCCAGTTCCTAAGTACACCACCCGAATTTTTATGAGTGAACTATGAGAAAAGCAGAAGTCGATCATATTCTAACCACTATGCTGGAAGCGTTCGGAAATATTTCCGATCTCAATATTACGGTTGGCAAAGCCTGTCAGGTGGAGTCGTCCGGGCAATTGACGGCGGTTCCCATTGACCCCCCCATCGAGGAGCTCACGCCGTTTCAGGCAGAAATATTTGCCATGAATCTGATCAACTCGGATAGGAGACTGACAGAAGTTTTAATTCAGCAGGGTTCCTGCGACTGCTCCTATTTTCTAGTGGGTAAGGCCCGGTTTCGCGTGAATATATTTTCACAGCGCGGAAATTATACTGTTGTATTGAGAAAACTGGAGACACGAATTCCGTCCATTGAAGATTTGAAACTTCCGAACCAGTTTGCCAAAGCCGCCGAAGAAAAAAACGGCCTGATCCTGGTTACAGGGGCGACTGGAAGCGGTAAGTCGACCACGCTTGCGGCGTTGTTGAATAAAATGAATGAGGAGAAATCCATCCACATTATCACCCTGGAAGATCCTGTGGAGTTTGTGCATCCCCATAAAAAAGCCACCTTTAACCAGCGAGAACTGGGGAACGATTATGACGCATTCTCCAGCGGACTCCGTGCGGCCCTTCGCCAGGCACCCAAGGTTATTCTGGTTGGGGAAATGCGTGACCGGGAAACGGTAGAGATCGGCCTTAGTGCGGCGGAAACCGGTCATCTGGTCATGAGTACCTTGCATACGGTCGATGCCGGACAAACCATCAACCGCATCGTGGGCATGTTTTCCCAGGAAGAGGAACAACAGATACGCATACGTCTGGCAGACACCATTCGTTATATTATTTGTCAACGCCTGCTTCCGAAAGTAGGCGGGGGTCGGGTTGCCTTGCTTGAGATCATGACTTCCAATCTGCGGGTAAAAGACACCATCATTAATGGTGAGACGGAAGATAAAACCTATTACGAAATTATTACCAACGGCGATGCATACGGCATGTGGACCTTCGATCAGCATATAATGAAATTGTATCAGGGCGGTCTCATCACAGAAGAAACCGCTCTCGCATATGCTTCCCGCAAGGCTGTGGTAGGCCGGGGTATTGACAACCTCAAATCGGCCAAGGGAGAAAAGACTACAGATATTGATGAGTTGAACATGGACGATGAGTATGGGGCCCAGGTTCAAAAATAAGAAAGGGTAAGCCAAGATGCAAGTTACGTGTAATACGTGCCAGCGGGCGATGAATATTCCGGACGAGAAACTACCGAAGGATCAGGCTTTCTCTGTCACCTGCCCGGGTTGCAAAAACAAAATTAAGGTAGATCAGCACCTGAAGAAAACCCAGGATTCGGCGACACCCCCTGTGCCGACCACACCACCCGCGCCCGCACCACCCAAACAAGAAGAAGAGGCCTTGGATACGGCGGGTATGGTCATGAATCAGGAAGAGTTTGAAGATGATGACGACTTGATTATCTATGATGAAAACGACCAGTTGGCACTGATACTAGACGAAACCAATCAATCTGCCTGGACTCAGGCGCTGGAAAACAAGGGTTATAAAATTCAATACGCGAAATCGCCGGAACACGCTATTCATAAAATGAAGTTTACCCACTTCCATTTTATTGCCCTGCATGAAAATTACGGAAACAAGGATCTGAATAATAACCCCGTTTATAAAACCCTGATCGAAATGCCTATGGTGACTCGCAGGAATATTTTTGTCGCATTGATGGGTAAGAATTTTAAGACGCTGAAAAACATGCAGGCCTTCCAAAAAAGTGTCAATGTTGTGGTCAACGAAAGCGACATAAGTAAGTTGGAAGATGTGTTAAAAAAATCAATTTCTGAAAATGAGGTTTTTTATAAGGTGTTCAAAGAAACTCTTCACTCCATGGGGAAATCATGAGCTTGCAAGACACTCCAATTCACCAACACTTTGGCGATGGCGATACCATCGTCACCGAAGGGATTATGAGCAATAATGCCTACGTAATCCTCAAAGGCAAGGTTCGCGTTACCAAGAAAATCGATAAAAAAATTGTAGCTGTAGGAACTCTCGGGGAGGGAGAAGTTTTCGGGGAGATGGGTTTGATCTCAGAAACCGTACGCAGTGCCAATATAACTGCTATAGGTGATGTGACAGTTGGCGTGATATATAAGGAATTTTTTGATAAATCAATGAATGGACTTCAGGATGGTATGAAACCCATTATCCTGGCATTGGTGGAACGCTTGCGGATGACAACCCATTTGCTGACACGCATTGGGCTGGAGCTTGAAAGCACAAAAAATAAAATCAACTCTTACACTCTAAATCAACAGGATTAACCCAAGTCGATTATGCCTACTTTTACCTACAAATCGCGGGTCCGGGGCAAAATGCAAACCGGAGAAGTGGAAGCAGAAGATGAAAAAGCTGCAGTCTCTAAGCTAAAATCGCAGAATATCCGCGTTACCACTGTTAAGAAAAAAGGTGGTGAAAGCGCTTTATTTGGACCGAAAGTCCATAAAATCAGCACCCGCGATGTGGTCATTTTTACCCGTCAGTTTTCCACCATGGTCGATGCGGGGCTACCTCTGGTCCAATGCCTGGATATTCTTGGGAAACAGTCGGACAATCCAACATTTGGGGAAACGATTTTAAAGGTTAAGAGTAATATTGAAGTCGGAAACAACCTGTCGGAATCCCTGAAAAAATTTCCAAAGATTTGGGACTCGCTTTACTGCAACCTGGTCGAAGCAGGAGAAGTGGGCGGAATCCTGGACATCATCCTCAGGCGTCTGGCAGCGTACATTGAAAAAGCGGAAGCGTTAAAGAAGAAAGTAAAATCCGCCATGGTTTATCCAGGAGCCATTATGACGGTAGCTTTTGTCGTCGTAGCGTTTTTAATGGTCTTTGTTATCCCGTCGTTTGCCGCAGTGTTTGCAGGGGGAGGGCAGGAACTACCGGGACCCACACAAATCGTTATGAATGTCAGCGATTTTTTCAGAGACCAGTGGTACGTCATGATAGGTGGAGCGGTCGCTTTTTTCTTCGTCTTCAAACAAGTTTATGCCACCGAACGAGGAAATATTGAAATAGATCGGATTGCTTTAAAGCTCCCGGTGTTTGGAGTTTTAATTCAAAAGGTTTCGGTGGCAAAATTTTCGCGGACACTGGGAACCCTGATATCAAGCGGAGTGCCTTTGATCGAAGCTTTGGATATTTGTGCGCGGACCTCGGGAAATAAAATTGTGGAAATTGCCGTGTTCAAAACCATTGCTGCCATCAAAGAAGGTGAAACTATTGCCGCTCCCCTTTCACGAGAAGCTGTTTTTCCTCCCATGGTCATTCAAATGATCGATGTTGGAGAGTCCTCGGGCGCTTTGGATAAAATGCTGTCCAAAATCGCAGACTTCTATGACGAAGAAGTCGATGCTGCGGTCGAAGGTCTAACATCCCTGATGGAGCCCATGCTCATGGTCTTTCTGGGATGCATTGTCGGATTCATTGTAGTTGCCATGTACTTACCCATATTTAAAATGGGAGAAGCTATTTAGACGAAGATTGAATTCGTTGGCGGATCCGGCCGAGCCATGACACGCGAAATCCACAATCAGGATCAGGAACTAGAGCAGCGAGTCAGAAGAATCATGCTCTTGAGGGTTTTCTTTTTGACCGGATTTGTGGGCCTCCTGCTTACCTTTCAAGAACGGCTGGGAATCACCGCACCTATAGAACCTCTCTGCATGGTTATCGGGGCAGGCTTTTTCATGTCCCTTATTTATGCAGTTCTTTTCAGATTTTTGACCTTGACGGAAAATGCTTCGCTTCAGGTCTCAGGCGACTTGCTTCTGGTAGGAGGCATTCTCTTTACCACAGGTGGCATTGACAGCCCCATTTCCTTCCTTTTCCTATTTGTAATCATTGCATCCAGCGTCACCCTACCCAGGGCCGCGGCCTATCTGGCGGCATCAGGCGCTATCATCATTTATGGGGTGCTGGTAGACCTGGAATATTTTGGCATCATCACTCCGGTTTATTTATTTCCAGAATCGAAGGTATCTTTTGAAAGCGGTTATGTTTTTTATGTGATTTTTTTAAACATTGTTTCCTATTATACGGTGGCGTATTTAAGCAGTTTTCTTTCGCACCGATTGCGAATAGTCAAAGAGGAACTGGTTCGCACAAACATCAACCTGGAAGAGCAAAGGGCTTTCAACCGGAACATTGTACAGAACATGGGAAATGGTTTGATCACCATCAACCCAGGGGGCATAATCACATTTATCAACCCTGCCGCGAGAGCCCTCACAGGTTACTCCACCGAAGAAAGTCTGGAGAAACCCATTGAGCGGTTGATACCTTTGGTTGAATTGAAAAGCCTGTTTTCCGCGGATAAAAAACTTGTTCTTCCAAAACAAATTGAAGGGGAATATAAAAGAAAAGATGGAAAGATCATTTTTATCCGGATTAAAATCAGCCATCTTGCCGACCTTGATGTGCCGGGATATATTCTGGTATTTGAAGATCTCACTGAAGTAAAAGAAATGCAGGAAAAAGTTTCGAGGACAGAGCAGTTAGCGGCAGTGGGAAGATTTTCGGCAGGTCTGGCCCATGAAATCAGAAACCCGCTGACTTCGCTGAGTGGTTCCATTCAGGTTCTGGCAAGAGGTCTCAAGCTTGGAGACTCATATAAAAAACTGATGCAAATAGTTATTAAAGAAACGGATCGCCTTAATGTCATCCTTTCCGATTTTCTTAATTACTCCCAGCCCAAAAAGAACAATAATACTATTATAGATTTGACCCAGCTTATTCAGGATGTAATCACCCTGTTAAAAAATAAAGAGGACATCAGCTCTGAAAAACAGATTGTTTTCAAAGGAACGACAGACCATTTGATTTTGAATGGAGACGAGGAACAAATTAAGCAGGTTGTGTGGAATTTATGCATCAATGCATTGGAGGCGATGTCCAGGGGAACCCTGACCTTGAAGCTTAAGGAGGTTTTTTCTTTCCAGAGCGGAGAATTTCAGGCAAGTCATCGGGGTATGGTTCTTGAGGTTCAGGACGAAGGTTGCGGCATTGCCCTCGACCAGATCGATAATATTTATGACCCTTTTTATTCCAGCAAGAAAAACGGGGTAGGCTTAGGGCTGGCGACTGTTTACCAAATCGTCAACCGAAATAGAGGAATTATGGATGTTAAAAGTACAGTTGGCAAAGGAACTTTGTTCACGGTTTTTCTTCCGGATCAAGACAGCGTAAAACCTGTTCCTATGTCTTCTCACTAAAATAAAGGATACCGAAAATGCCAGGAGAAGGTCCTATAAAAATAACCGATACTGAGGAAATTGCTGTTTGCACCTGCATGCAGTCCAACCACTGGCCGTTTTGTGATGCCACGCACCACACAACCGGTGGCGGTGGACCGGAAATATTAAAGCTGGATAAAAATAAAACCTATTTATTATGTGGTTGCTTCAGAACGAAGAACAGGCCTTTCTGTGACGGGTCACACGAAAAAATTAAAAAAACTGACCCTTAAAATGAAAAACGTTTTTAATGCCCTGACGGGTTTGGCGATGGTTCTTTTTTTATCATCATGTGCCACTTTCCTGCAAAAAAACAATTCTGAAAATATGGCCTTCATTCCCGAAGGAGCATTCACCATGGGTTTTGCAATAGAGAATGACCACGAATGGGGAGATATGGATGAAGACCCGGTTCATGAAGTCACGCTCAGTGCTTACTGGATGGATAAATATGAGGTGACGAGTGCTGACTTCGCCGAGTTTCTCAACGCTCATCAGGGTTCTGCCGGTCGGTTTATAGAAATCACCCCAAGCGTTACGGTTGAGTTGGTGGAAGGCAAATATAAATCACGGGCTGGACTGGAGAACTACCCGGTCAACCGGGTTTCCTGGTATGGCGCAGATGCCTATTGCCGGTGGAAAGGCAAACGTTTGCCCACGGAAGCTGAATGGGAAAAAGCCGCACGGGGAACTGACCAGAGAATTTTCCCTTGGGGCAACGAATTTCCCGACAACAGTCGTGTGACTTTCCGTCGTAAATTTACTGAATTGGGTTTCAAAGTGATGGAGCCGGTAGATAGTATGAGCCGGGGTGTTTCCCCTTACGGCATCCATCACATGGCGGGTAATGTCTGGGAGTGGGTTGCCGATTGGTTTGGTGGAGGAACCTATGAAAACCGTGAACAAAAAAATCCTCAAGGACCTGAAACCGGAATCAGCAAGGTTCTACGCGGGGGCAACTGGTATTACAAAGCCTACTATATGAGAACCACCTACCGCTTTAACGAACGACCCGATCAATTCAATATCTGGCAAGGCTTCCGCTGCGCCGCTAGGCGCGGGGCCAACGTGCAATAGCTTTTACTGGCGAAAAAAAATTATCTCGGCTTAATATGTTCTTGCCCAATAGTCCCCCTCCTACGAGAGAACTTTGCATAAACCGTCATTGCGAATGAAACGAGGTAATCCAGAAAAACCTTGGATCACTACACCGCCTCGCGATGACGATCATGTGGGGTTTGGTTTGTCATGTTGGCCCCACGCCTAGTGGCCGGCGGGTCACCGGGCTAGCGGTTCTTTCGTTTCAGGGCTTTTTTCAAAATCCAGGGAATATTCAGTTTGCGAGTGCAATGTTTGAAAATTGTTTCGGCCAGGGGTTGCAGGGAGCAGTGGTCGGTCAATATTCCGGCTTCACTGCAATTGAAAACCGTTAATGGATTTTCCCGTTTAAAAGTTGTGAATGCCCAGTGGAACCATTTTTTGGAAACCGCCATGGACTTTAATGTTCGTAAACTTTGACCGTTGATGTCTGTTTCCAGTACCAACTGATCTTTCTGTTTATCCATCATGAATTTCAAGCCTTTGCCTGCGGCATCGCTTCCATGGCTGTGAGATTTCTTTTTGGGATAAGAAAGATCCTGGCCGACGAATACAATTGGATTGCCCCCAGCTTGAAAGGCCAGATCATAAGTCACCGATAAAACCGTTCCACCTGGTGTCAATATGCCAATGTGGGGAACCATTTTTTGAATTTCAACCAAAGCGGGGATGTCTGGCGCGAATTTATTGAAGAAAAGGATATTGTTTTCCCAAAGTTCAAGAACATGGGGATGCACGATAGAAGGAACCACAAGGGTTATTCCTTCATGCGGAACATTCATGAGAAATCGGGAGATTTCTTCTTGAGGATCCAGGCAAACCACAAAGTTGGGGACGATTCCATTTCCCATTAAAGGTTTTAATGCGGCATCACAGGCAATGATGATGGCTTTATTTTGAGCACGGCGAAGAAAGCGGATATTTTTATCCAGGGATGGCCCGGCACCTACCACGATGCAGGGTAGATCGCGAAATTTGTTTTTAAGGGCAACGACTCCGGGATTTTGTTGTATGGCTTTGAGGTTGGCTTGGAAATTCCGTTGCCAAACCTGGTTGAATCGGAGGAGGGTGGCTGATTTTACTTCGCGGATTTGTTCATCACGACTCATGCGCCTAATGTAACAAAGTCTGGGTTCTACAGGCAAGGTGCGTTGCAAAAAAAAAGACCCGGACTAAAAGTCCGGGTCTTGGAAGAGATCAAATCACGTGAATATTACCGTACCAGATTCACGGCCTCTGTAAGTAAATCATCGGTTGTGGTGATGATTCTGGCACTGGCCTGAAAAGCCTGCTGGGTTTGGATCATGGTGACGAACTGTTCTGCCAGATCCACGTTGGAAAGTTCCAGCGACTGGCCAACAATTGACCCGAACCCGCCAGTTTCAGCAGTTCCCAATACCGGTTGCCCGGATTCGGCAGACTCCGCAAACAGGTTCGAGCCCTGCCGGGTCAGCCCCGAAGGAGCGAGAAAATCCCCCAGAGTAACCTGGAACAGTTCAGACGTTTGGCCATTATTGAACAAGCCTGATATTTTACCGTCACTGCTTGTGGACAGGCCAATAAGGGTACCTGTAGTAAACCCGTCTTGAACGAGAGAATTGTTATTCGATGCTGCGGCGAACCCTGTCAGCTTGCCGTTGGTAGTTCCAGAAGCGTTGACCAGATCCCACGTCAGAGTTTGAGTGGCGGCTGGTGTGCTGGCCGCAGAAAAATCGATAACTATGCTTTGGTCGGTCGTAGGTGAACTCAATTGCCCCGAGGTGTCAAAGGTGACCGTACCGGATGCCCCTGAAGTTACGGTACCTTCAGAAGGGGAGACGGCATACGTCCATTGATTCGCATTGGCAACTTTGGTGAACTGGATGCTGACGATAACCTGGGTGCCCACCGAGTTATAAGTGGTGACGGGCGAAGTGAATGTCGTAGTGGCTGTGGCGGAGGCATCGAGATTAGCTCCCAGCGTAAACGTGGTGGAGGCCTCTGGGGAGGACTGCACTCCGGCAAGGTCAATATCTGAAACGGTAGTGGAAACGACGCCATTGGTGATCTGTTGGCCTTGTAAAATTTCACCGGTGATGGCCTGAACCAATCCGTCATCATTTAATCTGAATTGACCGGCGCGGGTATAAAAGTTCCCGGTGCCATTGTTGACCACAAAGAAACCGGAACCATCAAGAGCCAGATCGAGAGCGTTTGAGGAAGACTCAAACGAACCCTGGCTGAATTCCTGAATAGTTCCCTGCAATTGTGAGCCGCGACCCAACTGGCTGGTTGTAGATCCGTTGGAGAGAATGGTGCTGAAAATGTCACTGAATACGGCTTTACTGCCTTTGAAGCCTACTGTATTGACATTGGAAATATTGTCACCAATGACTCCCATGGCCTCGGAATTTCCTGACAGGCCGGTAACGCCGGTGAATAATGAGCTGATTAAAGACATGAGTGATCTCCTCTTTCCGTTATTGCTTAATTAAAGGCTTACTTTTGAAATTTCGTTTACAGCGAGTTTTTGTCCATTAACAATGGCATAGGCCTGCCCATCTTCAAAGATGACATCGGTCACCAGACCGGCGGCGAATGTTTCCGTCGGCACGAAATTGCCTACAGAATCTGAAGCAGTGATACTGAAAGTATAGTTACCGGCAGGAAGCAATGCGCCGGAAGAATCCGTACCGCTCCATACATATTCACGAAGTCCTTTGCTTTGCGCACCAAGATCGATGCTGGAGACTTTGGCTCCGGTACTGTCAAAAATGTCGATGCTTACATCGGTGGCGTCACCATCGAGCGAAAAGCTCAAGCTCTCTACCTCGCCAGCTTTCAAGTCGATTGTATCGCCAGGGGCATCCACGTTTTTACCAATCAGGGCAATGGCCGAGTTATTGCTCATCGCAACATCGAAAGCCTGGCTGGCTTCCAGATTACCGTTCACGTTGGTCAACTGTTCAAGACTGCTGAACTGTGCCAGTTGAGAGGCAAATTCCTGGCCTTCCATGGGGGCAAGTGGATCCTGGGCCTGCAATTGCGCCACAAGGATTTGCAGGAAATCATCTTTTCCCAGAGTACTGTCTCCAGTCGCGGCGATGCCTCCTGTAGTGGTGGTCGATGAAGTCGGATTGATGATTGGCATATTATTATCCTGAAAAATGATTATAAAAATCCATTAAGCAATGACGCTGATGGATTGATTGTCTCCAAAAAATAAGGAAACCGTGCCGGTTTCCGGGTTTTCGTCTGCGTTAGCTGTTTGCTCAAACAACGAAGAGTTGTTTTCTTCATCCAAAGATTCTCCTGACGGATTTTGATGGCCCGATTCTCCGCCAACCGTAACGGTGAAGCTGTCCAACTTTAGACCCTGTTCGCCCATAGCATCACGCAACTGGTTAAAGTTATTTTCAATGACCTGCTTTACGGCTTGATTTTCTGCCACAATTACGGTTCTTACCGTTTCTCCGGAGGTGACGATTTTCATTCTTATCGTTCCCAGAGAAGGGGGGTCCAGCTTGACATGGACCTCATTCTGCGTCCCACTGGTGCGAACGGTCATCTTGTTGGCAATCTGGTTGATAATTTTTGCTTCCGTAGCTCCGCGGGCTAACAGGTTCTCAGGTAAAATCGGTTTGCTCGACTCCACCGCTTTTACAGCAGTGTTGGCGGTGACGGTTGGAGATTGAATTTGCGGGTCGGGACCTGCCTTGGCGGTTTCCAGACCTTTAAAGCCTTTGCCATCGGCAAAACTTTCTGTTTGGAGGATGTTTGCCTGGGCGTTTTTATCGCCCAGCAATTCGCCGAGATTGGAGGTTTTGGCACCCTTTTCGTTCACCGGTTCCTGTGTGGTAATTCTTGGAGCTTCATTTTGTTTTGCAGTTTCGGAGAGTTTTTCTGCTGAGGAGGAATGCGCGGTTTTTTCCGTTCCCTTAGCCGTATCTTTTGGTTTCTCGGCATTTTTTAATTGAGTTAAGAAATCCGGTCCCTCATCACTTTCAGTCTGGCTATTATCAAGGTCAGGATTTTTTGCGCTCGTTGCATCAGGCCGAGTAGTTTGGGAATCTAATTTAGCCTGAAGGTCGGCGTTTTTATCGAGTCCTTTTTGAGCGGAAGCGTTTTGCAGGGACTGTAAATGATTCAAGAAGTTTTTTGCTTCTGTGTCCGACAACCCGGCTTGCTTCAGAAAGTTGACGGCTTCTCCTTGGTTCTGCTGAATTCTCGCTATCAGCTCCGATGGATTGGCTCCATCACCCGAGTTCTTCTGGTTCAAATTTAAAGCCTGGCTCAGTGACTGGAGCAGGGCATCCATATCCGCATCGCCATTCAGGCCGAGTAGATCCAGCAAAGCTTCAAACTGGGCTTGATTGATATCCAGATCTTGCAATTGCGCCGCCAGAACTTCTGTGTCTTCTATCAATGAATCCTTGGTCACAGTATTTTCAACCGGTGAATCCTTGGTCACGGTTTCAGGAGCGGGTTGGGACTCGTTGTCTTTTGGCGCAGATACTTCCTGATTGCTGTCCTCTGTGCGCGTTTTGGCTTTGGGCTGGATATTTTTGGCTTGGGTATCGTTCTGGTTTTGTGGAGAATCTTCTTTGGACGGTTTTTGAGCCGTGTCCACCTTGTGCACGGCAGTGTCCATAAAATCTTTAAAACCGTTATCATTCGCCTGATCCTGGGTAGGAGCAGTGGGTTCTACCGGGGCTTTGGCGGCGAATACTGCTAATGCGCTAGCGGGCATTTTAAAGGTCCGATTAATTATAAATAAAGTTTATCCACCTATCTCTTGAGCAAAACCGGTGCCAAAAATCGAAATGAGCCCCTAATGGGTTTATGCATATAGGTTTACACGTTTCAAAGCAGGAGGAATTCAGTCCGCACATCTAGGCAAAATCTGCCTTGGGGAGAAAAAAAATCCGGGTTTTCCAGTTGTGATTTCCAAGCTTGGCTGGGCAAAACAGTTCCTACCCCGGTATTTTGTTTAAGTAACAACTTTGTTAAGATTTGCAACGGGTGGGTAGAGGCACTTTTAAAATGGTTCGTTTGGGTGTAACATCAGTATTTACAAGTCGTTTAAATATTATGGTTGCTTGAGGAAAAAGATTTTATGGCTATCCGTCAAAAACTTAAATTAGGCGATGTTCTGGTTAAAGCCGGGGCGATTACGGAAGAACAGTTACACCAGGCCTTGGCTGAGCAGAAGCAAAAAAATATTCCGTTGGGAGAGGCACTGGTGCAGTTGGGATTTATCACGGAAGAAAAATTTCTAACCAGCCTGGCTGATCAATTGAAAATCCCCTACCTGGATATGCAGGGGGTGAAGATTTCACAGGATGCGATCCGCAAGGTTCCGGAGGCGATTGCCAGGAAGCACCGAATCGTTCCGATAGAAATTAAAAACGGTTCACTTACGCTGGCCATGGCTGACCCGTTGAATATTTTTGCTGTTGACGAGGTGACGATTCGATCGGGATTGGACGTGACCTGCCCCATTAAGTTGTACCACT
>Ga0233439_10000198_pt1 | contig 99468 bp, 92 predicted proteins | sample SI_123_September_6_FD_182713 | JGI IMG/M metagenome (GOLD analysis project Ga0233439, IMG submission 182713) | Seawater microbial communities from Saanich Inlet, British Columbia, Canada - SI_123_September2016_100_MG | ecosystem: Environmental > Aquatic > Marine > Inlet | place: Canada: British...
TAGCGCGGACTATATCGAAAAACCTTTTGACCAAGAGGGTTTGCTATCGCGCATCGACGACGCCCTGAGCAAACGCAAACAAGCACAGGATGCCGATTCGGGCGAGTTGTCCCGCGAACCCGTAGTAGCCTATATCCAACAGCACGCGACACAAATCAATTCTCGACAAGACGTGGCCGAGGCTATGGGTTTGAGCTTGGATCAGATTTCAGCCCGCATTCAAGTGGCCACGAGCCAGTCTTTTCGCAAGCTATTGCACACCTGCCGTCTGAAAAATGCCATGCAACTGCTGGAGACGACAGAGATCGAAATCGCCCATATCGCCTCGCGCACCGGCTTTGCCACTGTGCAGCATTTCAGCCGCGTCTTCAGCAATATCGTCGGGGTCTCACCCCGCAAATACCGCCAGCAAAGACGACTAGGCTACCCGTCCTCCGCTCTTTGAGCCAGATCGCTTCTTCGTTAGAACTGCCCTTTAAATTCTTCAAAAGCCCGCTGCAACACCGCTAACTCGTCGCGCAGCGCGATTACTTCTTCCTCTAGTGCGGCGATCCGTTCGTTGTCGGCCCGCAGTTCCAAGGCGGCTGGTTCAATAGGCCCTTCGCCTTCTTCTTCGGCCGCCGCTTCCGGCTCGCCGCAGAGCAAGTGGGCATAACGTGCCTCCTTGCGACCGGGCTGGCGTTCGAGCTGCATGATCATCGCCCCCCCATCGCGTTCGCTCAACGCTTTCAGCGTTTGTTCCACCTCGCCAAGATCGGCAAATCCATAGAGCCTGCCGCTGCGCCCCCTGATTTCTCCAGTGGTCTGGGGGCCCCTGAGCATCAATACGCAAAGGGCCGCCACTTGCGGGGGCGTCAATTCGAATTTTTCCACAAAGAGATGATAGTACTTAGGCACGCGCATATCGGCCCCCGACACCATCCGCGCCAATTCCTTGTCGCGCAGGCTCTCCTGCGCACGTACCACCGTCTTCTCGTCGAAAGCGACGACCGGAAATCGATTCGATTTCTGGTTGCAAGCCGTCGTCAATCCGTTGAGCGTCAAAGGATAATAGTCGGGCGTGGTAATCTGCTTTTCGACTAGCGCCCCCAAAACCCGCGCTTCGACGGGGTTCAGCAATGCTTCCATATTTATTTCTCCAATGGATGGACTGCAAATTCATAAAAGCGGTTTATCCCTTCGCAACCCGTCATCCCAACACCCATCCCTTCGGGCAACCCTTCGATGCGACAACCGAATTCGCGGGCACCGACGCGCAAAGCCCAATCTGCACCACGCCGCTCTACTTCCAATATGTGCCGCTCACCCCGCACCAATTCAAAACGCCACCAAGCGGCCCGAACCCACTTTGGTTGACCGGCCCAAGTATGGTGCCAAACATTGATCCCCTCGTCGAAAAGTACGATTTCGACATGCTCGCGATATTCGGGATGCCCGCCCCGATCGATCCCTAGAGGCCCAGCGAATACGATCAGCGGCGCCATGCGAAAATCAAAAGAGGCGCTGGTCCGTACCCGCATGTCCCCCCCCAGTAAATCCGCAACGAGCATGCTGCTGTAGGTCTCCCCGCCGCGCGGACCGAGCATTTCTTTGGCCGTGGCGTCAGCCGGCACGCGGTTGCTGACATGATCCTCTTGTTGGAGCCAGCCGCCGGGATGATCCCAACGCGGGGACCTGACCTCGATCCAGTCGCCCTCGTTCCATCCTCCAGGCTCAAAGGTGCATTCGTATAACGCGCTAGACATCGCGCAACTCATCAACGACGGCACCGCCCAAATTCGCCAGGGCGGCAAAGAGCTGGTTGACCGTTTCCTGCACCTCGAAGACCTCGAGGCACAGGTCGGCTCGCTGCTGATACAATCGCAAGGTCTGTAATAAGGGATTGAGCTGTTCGAAGCGCTCGAGCGGGAAAGGCACAAAAGGAAACGGCTGCGGACCTTTCTCCTGCTGCTCTTGGCGCAAGGCCCAATACATGGCGGTCGGCGGGCCGTGCAACCAGACGAGGGCGGCGCTCTTCTGCACCTGTTCGAGCACGGTATCGACCAGTGGGGCCGCTGCGCCCAAAATGAGCAAACTGCAGGGCCGCGAGACCATGGCCTTGGTGATTAGCTCGGTGGCCACTTGGCGCAAAACGGGCTCGCCTTTCTGCTGTAGAGCTTCCCGCAGCGACATACCGGCCTGGTGCTCGATCCAGTGATCCAAGTCGATGAGCGGCAGACCGGCCAACGCCCCTAGGCTATGCCCGACTTCACGATAGGGCGAGCTGGGTATTCCGCCCAATACGACCGGCCGCTCGAGCTCGATCGTGGGATAATAGTCGTAGTAGCCGCTAGGAGGTTGTTCTACCATAATCTCCGCTTCACTATTTTCCCTATGGCTCTGCGTGTAAAAAAACCAGGGTAGCTCCCCAGCTGCCCTCACCCATCCCGCCCAGGCGATACGAGACGACCTCGGGCAGGCGGTCGAGTAGCGCGTGTACGGTGCGCCGGAGCTGGCCCGTACCCTTGCCGTGCACGATGCGCACCTGCAATATCCCGCGCGCGCGACAGGCCTCCAGATAATCGGGCACCAGATTCTTTATTTCGCGCGGATGAAAGGTGTGTAAGTCGAGCATGCCGTCGATGGGCACCTCAACCGGATCGGGTTCGGTGAATTCTTCTTCGGGTTCCATAGCTTAGATGAAAATCTAGGCGCGTTCCGGCACCTGCACAACCGCGCGAAAATATCTCTCCTTCGCCAGCCGTCCCACATTATCGGCTATTTTCTCTTCCGGCTCACAATGGTGAGCGATAAGGTGGTCGAAAATTTCGCGAGGATAAGCGGAGGGATCCGCCGTCACCGGTAGAGGACTTCGTCCGTCCTAGACGATATTCGCTTGGTCGCCACCCGCCCACCCGCCAGTCCAACAGCGGTGTACGAGCACGCACCAGACAGTACACCGCGGGATTTTGCCCTGGACCCGAACTATCCCAACCCTTTTAATAGTTCCACTACCATCGGCTATCGCCTGGACAAAGCGGGCAAGGTGCGGCTCTAGTCGCAGGACGCCGTTGAAGTGCATAAGATGCTCTTGCTCAAATAAGCGAGGGCAACGCTACAAGGAAACCTAGTGCAACACCTCAACTTCCCCTCCGCCTACCCCTTCGATATTCGCGAGGTCGAGGGCAAGCGCAACATACTAGATCCGCTGCGCCGCAAATACGTGCGGCTGACACCCGAGGAATGGGTGCGGCAGAATCTGGTGCAGTATCTGATCGTCGACTTGGGTTATCCGCGCGGGCTGACGTCGATAGAAAAGGGCATCGACCTGCACGGCAAACCCTTCCGCGCCGATGTTATCGTGCACGATCGCCATGGCCAGGCCGTGCTGATGGCCGAATGCAAGGAACCCTCGGTGCGGATCAGCCAGGACACCTTCGACCAGATCGCCGTCTACAACCGCGTGGTCCAGGCCCGTTGCCTGCTGGTCTCCAATGGGCTAGACCACTACTGCTACGCCATCGACCGTGACAAAGAGGAATACCGCTTCCTCGACCGGGTGCCGCGCTACGAGGAACTTTGAGCGGTTTCCCGTAAAGCGTCATAAGGTCGTTCGCAGACCGCAGCAACGCGACGCGACACGGACTTGCATGCGACCCGGATCCGCCTACACATGGTGTTTGCGATACCGGCCTTCTTTTCATCTTCCACCGTTAGATTCCTTCTTTATCGCATTCTTTCGCGCCGGACGCCGCAGGGGGGCTGCTTAACACGAAACCGCATTAGCCAAGTAAAAACACGCGCTCGACTAATGCGATAATCATCCCCTTGCCCGGCCTATCCCACCAATGTCCGGCTCTCCGCCTCAGCCAGCGCGATATCCACTTCCAACAATACTTCATTTAACTGGTTCAAGATTCCAGTGGCCTCGTTCAATTTCTTTGTAGCATCGACGTAAAGCGGCTGTGCTTTGTCGAAAGTCTGCTGTTGTTCAACGCTCCAGCCCTCGATCATCAGGTCAAAAGCCACCAGCCGCAGCATCAGCGCCGCATGTACATCGGCGTGTGTCTCCACAAGTTTTTTCGGCACCTTGACCCGATCCAACTCGTCGATGGCCGCCACCAACCTCGGCCGCAATCGCATCGCGGTATCGGATAGGTTATTCCCCGTCGCCTGCCCGGTCGATCCCACCGCCGTTTCCCGAAAATCCTGTTCGATCGCATTGGCCTCGACGATAATGTCTTCCACCACCTCCCGGTACGCCCGCACCGACTTTACGCTGCCAAATTCCGTCTGCGGCGCCTTGTCGTCACCACAGCCGACCAGTACGAGCAACAACAAAACGCCTATCCACCTACATTCTTTATTTTTCATCTCTCACTCGCGGTTAATGCCTTAGAAGAGTTCTTAGCGTTTCTGCTGGTGGGTGCTATCTGCGGAGCTGCGGAGCTGACCCCGGCGGGTACCCTCTAACGTCGTCACGCCCCCTCGCCCCGCACCGCCCTATCCAGGGCCTTTGCCCAACCGCACCCCTTAAAAATACCCGCCGCGGCCACCCCCTCCGCTAGCCCATACCTAGAGGATGGATGACACGTGCCACTCGGAAACTTCTACTATCTCATTCGGAGACACGGCACAGGGGGGGCGAGGTTTTTACTAGGTGGTTTCGGGACCCGACTCTGGGAAGTTCGGGGTTTCGACCTAAGCTGGTTGCGGAGCACGACGCTGGGTGATGTTCGGGGCGGGTCGGTGAAGCGGGTGTTGGGTTGCGTCGGGGAAGTGGGGGCGACGGCGCCCCAAGAGGCGACGGCCCTGGGCATATAATTTCATCCGGAGACGCGCCCCGCAACCAGCCGCTAGCTAGCCACGACCACCTTCCCCCCAAAAATCCGAAACCGCCCCCTCCCGCTCGATCATTCGTTCCAACCCCAACAAATTCCGCATCACACACCGCGGATGATGATAGTGCTCCTTCCGCCCCACATGCTCGGCATAACTCACCTTGCGGTCGCCGCTGTACAAATACAATGGATACCCGTACTGCTGCAGCGAAAAGTGCTCCTCCACATAGTCGAAAACCCGCGCGAACCATTCACCCGCCCAGTCCAAGCCCGCATGCTCCGACAGAATCAAACAGCCGACCAACGCCTCCTCCTGCAACCACAACACCTTGTCGAAAGTGTAGGCCCCGTGCACATTAACCGCGCGAAAAAGCCCGCCATACACGTCATCCCAGGCCACTTCGAGGTGACGGCGAAAACGCTCGGCGGCCAAATTGAAAAGTGCACGGTCCTTTCGGCGCATCGCCTCGGGCAAGAGCATCCACAATGTCTCGATCGCGTGGCCGAGGTAGATGAAGTCCTCGTTGGCGTCGGCGGGCCGCTGGTAATCGTGGTCCAGCGCCTCGCTCATCAGGCGGTACTCGGGATGCCAATAGTGATTGACGATGGCATCAACGACCCGGTCACAAAGCGCTTCGAGCTTGGCGTCGGCGACCTGTTCGAGCATCTGCGTCAATGTCAGCAACAGTACCATGTGCGAACCTAGAATGCGCATGCCCGGATAGTTGTTTGGAATATAGCCCTCTTCGATGAAGCGGTCGGGATCATCAAAAAGGGACAACGATCGCCATAGACTCTCAATCGCTATTTCTAACGACTCCCTATCGCCGGTGGCGTGCGCGTAGGCCTGCAGGCCCTCGGCTACGAAGAGCCCGTCGTAGCCGCGCTGGGTAGCCGGTGAGACCACTTGTCCGGTCCGGTCCAACCCGGTGACCCAATCGCCCGACGCGTCGCGGCCGTGCGCTAGAATAAAGTCACGCGCCTTCGTCGCGACCTGCAAATTCTCCTCGCCGCCAAAATGCCGGTAGAGATAAGAGTAGGTCCACAGGCCACGTCCCTGGTACCACATATTCTTGCTGTCGTCTACGCAGGTACCATCGTGGTCCAGGCCACAGATAAACCCGCCCAGTTCGTGGTCTATACCGTGTCTTTGCCAGAAGGGAAGGTATTCTTCAAAGAGATATCGCCGATAGTGATCCCTGAGTGAAACCAGGCTTTTCCCCGCTATATGCATTGCGTTTCCCCCATAAAAAAAGCCGGTCGACGACCGGCTCAATTTCCGCGTTAGACAACAACCCGCTCAACGCGCGTTTTCCTTCTTCTTTTTGACAACTTCGTTGGCCAGTTCATTGACGATACCCTCGATCGTCGTCTTGCCGACTTCCCACCGACCTTGCGCGGCAAAAAACGTTAGACCCTGTTCTGTGGCCGATTCGACGAGCTGTTCGATCTTGTGCCCGGCACCACTTCCGTCGGCATCGAAGAGGATCACGATTTCGTCGCCCGAATACCAACGGGCGACTACATCGCTGCGGCGGAACGGCACCGAGAAGGTCTCCTTGATACGACGATCGACCTCGGTATAACCCAGTTCCTCGTTGAGCTCGTGTATCTTGTTCATGTCGATAAAAGCGACCCAGCGCACATCGCGCGGCATAACGTGGCAAAACTGCAGAAAGGCATTGCGCGTCCACATGCCAAAAGAGGAGTCCCAGCTCAATTCGTGGACCTGACGGCGCAACTCCTGAATTTCACCCTCGAAGCCGAATATTTTGCTTACTAACCCTCTCAACACGAACCATCTCACTTTCTTTTTTGTGTGTAAACCTGGAACATATAATAGCGTTAGGCCTGGCCAGCTACAAGTCCTTTATCATTCCGTAGAGACGTGTCTGGGAATATCTTCGCGTGTAAAGCGACGGCCAGATTAGGTGTTCTCAAATCGCCTCCAAGGCGAAAGCCGCCGGGCCGGCTTGGCTCAAATAAAAACCAGCCCGCTGCGCTTCAGGAGCAAAAGCCCGCCCATAGGCTGCTGCCCAGTCAACTAAAAAACGGTCGGCTTCCCCCATCTCTACCAATGCCCAAACGCTACCGCCAAAACCCGCACCGAAAGCCGACGCCGCCGCCGCACCCACTTCGCGCGCCAATTGGGCTAGGGCTACCGTCTGCGGCACCTGGTTCTGCAGCAGATCCGTCGTTAACGCCTGCGAGCGATCCACCAACCGACCAAAGGCCGCAAGGTCACCAACCGCAAGCGCGTCGCCGGCCGGCCCGACGATCTCCCCGTTTTCACAGACGAAGTGCTCTAGTCTCGTCAAGAGATCTGCCGCCGGAAAAGGCCCGTCTTGCACCTGCGCCAAAATATCGCGCAGTTGGTCTGCGGCTTGCGGACTACTGGCCAGCACATCGGCCAGATAAATTTCATCGCGCCCAGTCGTCTCACACCAGTATTCGACGATAGCCGACACCAACCCCGACGCTCTATTGTACTGCGCCTGCGCCGCACCCGTCTTCTCCGCTACTACCCCGCTAAACCCCAATGCCAGCATATAACCTTCGGGCAAGGCGATGTGGCGCTCGAAACGAGCGGGGCAATAAGAAAATTGACCGAACTGACCCGCGCGCGAACAGAGCATCGCCGTGTGGTCTTCGCTGCCACCGAAAGTACCCACCCCTCGGTCGCCCTCTAGCGCGCCAAAGTTCTGGCCGTTTTCAATCGTACCGAGATACGCCGCCAATGCTAGCGGTTCGTTTATATGACGACGATACACTTCGCGCTCCGCCAGTCGATTGTGCTCGGCCAATGCTAAATAGGTCCCGACCATCAGTGCGCTAGAAGAGCTCATTCCGGCCGCTGGAGGTAAGTCGCTAAGAAAAGCGATATCGGCGCCTTGTAGGCCCGCGCCGAAATTGCGCGACAGACGACGGACGACCGTCATCGGATAGTTGCTCCACGTTCCGTGCGGTACTTCCAGTTCGGGCACGCATTCACAATCGACGGTTTCGTCCAGCTCCACGGCCAACACCCGCACACGCGCATCGGTGCGCGGGTGCGCCACGATGCAGAAGCCTAGCTCAAGCGCCGCGACCATGCTGCGCCCACCGGCATAGTCGGTGTGTTTGCCTAGCACCTCGACACGCCCCGGTACAAAAAAAGCGCACGCTTCCCCTTGTCCATCAACACCCGCGTCCGCTAACGCCCGTGCCCCGCGTGCAAAAAGCGACGCCTTCTGCTCTGCTGTTTCCACATCCGCGAAACGCCCCACCAACAGCGACGCGACGGCTTCCGCGTCCAATAGCGACGCGAGGTTCACAAACGCACCGCGCGGCCCGCCAATAGCGTCTTCACCGAGGCCACATCCGCCCGGCTCGACATATCCAGCACCGCCTCGTCTATATGCAGCACTGCAAAAGCAACGCCCGTTTCCCGTGCCCAAGCGACCGCGTCGGGCAATTCAAACTCGCCGCGCGGCGAGCGTTCTATCGCGCGACAGGCGGCAAAGATCCGCTGGTCAAAACGCCAGCAGTTCATGCCCAAACCCCAGGACTCGCCAAACGTTCTCAATTCGTCCGCATTCGGTTTTTCGACGATACGACTAAGCTGCCCGTCCAGACCGCTCTCAATAATCGCAAAGCGCAACAGGCGCTCCTCGGACACATTACCCTCACGCAGCATACTGTCCCAGCCAAAGACCGCCACACCCGGCCCTGTAAGCCGGCGTAACGACGCCAGCGCCGAGCGGGGATAATAATTGTCCGAGTTGAGCATCAGAAAAGGCTCGTCACCGACCCAATCCTCAGCCGCAGCTAACGCGTCGGCCGTTCCCTCCGGCATCTGCTGCTCGACAAAGTCGATCTGCAAGCGTTCGCAAACCAGTTCCTCGCCAAAATAGCGGCGCACCGCATCGTGCTCGGGACCAATCACCAGACAAACGCGCCGATAGCCGGCTTCGGCGAGGTCGCCGAGCACGTAATCGAGAAAAGGCCGGTCAATCGGCATCAGCGCCTTAACGCCGGTGGCGGCTACCGCCTCCTGCCCCGCGTCGAGATCGGCCTCGGTGTTGCCCGCCCGCATGCGCGTACCTAACCCCCGCGCCAGTATAACTACCTTATCCATATATCCCGTCTATTCCTCTAGTTCAAATTGGGGCCGCCCCTTGTCATCCAAGTGCAACGAAGCCCGCGTCTCGCCCTCCTCGTCGTAGAGGTCCAAGCGCGACCGGCCGTCTTTTCGCGCAGCCTCAGCCCATCACCCAACACCACCGCGATTTCGCCGCTGGCATCCCTTAACTCTAATTCCCCACCATTATAACCCGCCGTCAACTGCGCCACCAACCGTCGATTCGCATCCCGCAAAACAAAGCGCCGCGCCTGTACCGTGCCAAGCCGCCAGCGCAAAACGAGCAACCCCAACGAGATCAACAGCGCCATACCGCTGGCCATAGCCACCCAATAGACCGCACGCTCCTGTCGCTCAAATTAAGCGAGGAACTCTTCTATCACCAGCCGATTTTCTTCTACCTCTGCAAGCCCCTGCCCCCAAATCGCATCCGCGCAGAGCAAACCGAGCAACAGCAGCCATTGCACCCCGAAAAAAAATTGATCGACTTACTACCTTTCTCTATTATATGCAACACGATATATACAACCACACCCCATTTCCTGCAAGCGGTTTGGCGCAATGCCCAACAAACCCAACCACACCCCATCTTTCGACCTCACCCTACTCCCGCCAGCGCAACAACAATTCACCATCCTCTCCGACACGCACTATATGCTCGACGGCGGCGACGCCCCCTTGGAATTCGCTTCGCGCCGCAAGCAAAGCCAGCGCGCCGGCGCCGCTCTACACCTAGCCGCGCAAATCGACAGCGACTTCACGGTGCACCTCGGCGACCTGATCCAAGAATATCCCGACACGCCAGACTTCGAACGCGCCCTCGACGAGGCGCTACACCAGCTCGAAGCCAGCGGCCTAAAACCGCACCTGGTAGCCGGTAACCACGATGTCGGCGACAAAGCCGACCCGACGATGCCGACCCACCCCGTCACCGCAGAAATCCTCGCGCAATACCACCGGCGCTTCGGTCCTTCCTGGTACAGCTTCAGCAACGGCCCGAGCCACTACATCATTCTCAACACCCAGATTATGAATACCCCACTGGGCGTAGAACAACGTGCCTGGTTGGAAACCGAACTGCAAAAGCACGACGCCAAACGTCTCTTCGTTTTTCTGCACCTGCCGCCCTATTTGTGCGACCCTGCCGAGCCGCACCGGGGCCACTACGACAATCTCGGCCAGCCCGACCGCACTTGGTTGTTGCAGCTATTAAGCCTACATCGTGTCGAACGTCTATTTGCCGGTCATGTGCACTTCGCCTTTTGCGATCGCTTGGGTTCGTTGCAGTATACCATCGTGCCCTCGACGTCTTTTACACGCCCAGGCTTCGGCCATCTCTTTACCAGCGCACCAGCGCCCGAGCAAGGCCGCGACGACGCGCCAAAACTCGGTTTTTACCTATGCCGAGTCTTCGACAAGCGCAGCGATCTGCACCTGATTCGTACCGCGGGCGAGACCAACTTCACCGCCACCCAGCTGATCACCCGCACCCCCGCCGCACTACAGGGCGCCGCGCTCGCGCTAACACTGACCCACCCCCTCTGCCCCACCGCCGAAGTGCCTCTAGCTTGGCCCTCGGTTATCCGCCAGCGTGTGCGCAACGACTACCCGCTGCTCGCCGTGCAGGAGATCGGCGCGACTTCTGTGCGCGTACCCTGGACCGATATCGAAGACACGTTACAGCGCGAAAGGTTGCAATATTTGCGCGCCGAAGGCATCGCGGTGCAGGCCTTTGTGCCCTTCGACGACGCGCTCGACCTGCACCACCTGCTCGACCACTATCCCGATTGTGCCGACCGTTGGGAAGTGCAAACCGCCGGCGAGCCTATGCCCGACACGACCTGCCTCGATCTCTTAGCCGATTGCAGCCGGCGCACGCCACTTAGCCTCTCGACGATCGTGCCGGGTGAGCGCATCGCCGACAAGCAGCATCCGCGCACCCGGCTCGGGTTTCGCCTACAAGAATTGGCCACGTTAAATGAGCTGCTCACAGATAGAGAGCTGATACTCGACTCGGCGCTGTGCCGCATCGATGCAGAAGACGATCCATGGACTACTGTCCAGCGCTTTCGCGCCCTACCGCCGCTCAGCCATATCCGCCGCGTCGACTGGCTGTTGACCTTGACCAGCCGCGACGATAACGCGCATGCCCGATTGGCGACCGAAGCGCTCTTTGCCACCGCGCTCTTGCCCGACGCACAGCTCTATGTCGATCCGATACTCGACCTGGACCGCACCATGGATATCGCGCACGGCGTACTCGATGGACTGTGCAACCCGCGCCCGATCTTTCATGCGTTGCGCTGCCTAAATACGCTGCTCTATACGTATCGTAAGGCGTGGGTGCCGGAAGAGCGAGAGGAAAAAGGCGTGCGGATTTTAGCGTTGCGGTCTGAAGAACATGTGTTGGAATTGTTGCTGCCGGAGGAGCCGGTGGGGTGGACGAGCGCAAGTCAACGGATCTATGATCTCGCAGCGGGGACTGTTGCAGTAGATACCGACAAAGTACTTATCGCAGGACCGTCGCTAGTGTACGCCTGAAGAAACGCCATTGTAGCAATCAAGTAACGAATAAGCATGATCCACGCCGTCTTATAAAATCAGCAGACTAGGCCGCGCCCTCAGGCAAGGCAGTGGCCTCGTAAAACGTACAACCCTGCAACACCGGCGCGACAACAAAGGCACAACGCGTAAAATCGCTCGCCGCCTGAAAAGGCCGATGGCTGAACGTCGTCGTCCGACCGAAATCCGCCCCGACAAAAGAGACGCGCTGGAAAGCGCAGTTTTCCATAGGAGGCTGCGCCGACCGATCAAAGGGTGTTACGGAGAAGTCCGCATTGCCGTAATAGCAGGCATCCGTAAAATCGGCGTAGGCGCTAAATTGCGTATTCGCAAAAACTGCATCGCGGCCAAAATAAGCATTGGCGAAAAAGGCCTCTGCGCCAAAACGAGCGTGTTCGAAAAGCGCGTCCTCGCCAAAATGCACATCGGCGAAAGAGGCCCGTCCACCAAACCGAACCGCTGTAAAAGAAACATCGTCTGCCGAACGAACACCTGCCAAATCAACAATTCCAGCAAAACGGGCTTCGCTAAAAGAAACGACATCGGCAAATTGCGCTCCGGTAAAACGAGTATGTTGCGCGAAGTGTGCATGAACAAAGGAAGTCACCCCACCAAAGCGAGTATCAGTAAAATCAACTTCACCAACAAACGATGCTTCGCTAAAGTAGGCTAAGTCGGCGAAGTGCGTAGCGGCGAAGGATGCAGCGCCGAGAAACTGGGCATCGCTGAAATAAGCCCCGCCGTGAAAATAAGCATGGCTAAAGAGCACGGCGGGCATTGTCCGGCCCGTAAAATTAACGGGGCCTGGGAAAACCACGCCCGATAGATCGAGCGTGTCATGCCCCGGCTCGCCGGCGCTTTCATCTATTAACGCGAAGATCTTCGCGTTAAAACCAGCGATCGGCGCGGCGCCATAATCCGCTTTCGGGCTCGGCGTCCCATCCCGCCCGCTCATCGGCAAGTGATAGATACACCATGTTTGTCCAGCCAAAGCGACCAGGTCGCCTTCTGCGACAGCGAATGTACAACCCTCGTTATTCGCTGCAGGATGCTCGAACGCGCAAGGCATATCGCTTGCTTCCTCTCTCACCCCGTTTTTGGGGTCTATTTTTGTGGATGGGTCAGCGCTTCCCAATATCGACCTATTACCGTCTGGGTCAACACACCGCAGCGCGAAACGCACCCACCTCCACTACTCTTGACGCCCCCACACCCATTCTCCATCTTCGCCCACACCCAAAACCCTATTATAAAAGGACCCCACCATGCCGTGGAATTTTGCACAAGTCGCCGGCCCTTTTGATTTTACCGAAGGTCCCGCCTGGGACGGCGAGGCTCTTTTCTTTACGGATATTCCCACCAGCCGCATTCTCCGCTACGACCCACAAAACGGCGAAACCTCCGTATTCCGCACCGGCACCAACGAAGCCAATGGACTGATGTTCGACAAAAGCGGCCAGCTCTACGCCTGCGAGGGCGGCGACGGAGTCACGTTCCCCAAGGAGGGGCAGAACTACACGACAGACGGCCGCCGCATGGTCCGCTACGAAAAAGACGGTTCAACCACTGTGATCTTAGACCAATTTGAGGGCCAGCGTTTCAACAGCCCCAACGACCTGGCCTTCGACGCCCTGGGCCGCATGTGGTTTACCGACCCGCGCTACGGCAATAAATCGGACGATCTCGAACTCGACCACCAATCCGTTTACCGCGCCGACCCGCAAACCGACGGCACTTGGGACCTGCACCGGATTACCTACGACACCACGAAACCGAATGGCCTGCTGATCAGCGAGGACATGAAAACACTCTATGTAGCCCAGAGCGCCTACGCTGCCGACGAAGCCACCGAACTGCGCGCCTATGCAATCAATGACGACGGCATCGCCAGCGAATACCAAATCCTGCACAATTTCCACCCCTACCGCGGCGTTGACGGCATGGTCTTCGACACCGAGGGCAATATCGTCGCCACCGCCGGGTACCACGAAGGCGGCCCCGGCCCAATGATCTACGTCTTCGCCCCCAGCGGCCGAGTACTAGAAACCCACCCCATGCCCTTCCTGCCCAGCAACTGCACCTTCGGCGACGAAGACCTACAAAGCCTCTACGTAACCGCCGGCGGCCGCCTCTGGCGCGCACGCACCGAACGCAAAGGTTCGCTGATCTATCCGAACTAAACTGCAACCTACATTACATTCTCGACTCCGACCAGATCGAGGGGGTGCGACGCTTCGGTATAAAGGTCTTCTACGGCGACGCCGGACGACTCGACCTACTGCACGCGGCCAGGCTGCTGGTGTTGGCCATCGACGACCACGAAAAAGCCAACGAAATCGGCCGCTGCCAATAACCTTCGACACATCAGAACAATAGAAAAGCGGCGTTACCCGAACCGTGGGTAACGCCGCTTTTCTATTGTGTGAAATACCCCTCCCCTACGTAGCCTAGCCACCAACCTAGGCGCGAAATATTTGCCCCCGCAGAACGCTTTCCCGGACAGACCGCCGCCCCACAGCCCTACGCCGAAGCCCCCGAATAGTGCCGCACGCCCCACAACCAAAACACCCGCGCGCCCACCACCATCACCACCGCCATCACCAATGCCCCCCAAAACACCTCCGTCGAAAGGCGCCCCAGCAACGCCTCCGACGGCACCGTCACCGCAAAGGCCACCGGCACCAAAAAGGTCATCGCCATCTTGAGCCAACGCGGATAGATCGCCACCGGATACTTGCCCGCGCTATAGACGGCCTGAAAGATCACCAGGATATTCTCCGCCTTGATAAACCAAAAGGAGAAGGTCGCCAGCACCAGCCAAAAACTGTAGACGATCGCCGCACCAGCCACTAGAGTAATCGCAAAACTAGCCGCATGCATAAAACCGGTTTGCAACCCGATCTCAGCAAGAGCCCATCCGATCAACGCCGCACCCTGCACCACATCCAGGAATTTCCACACGCGCACTTCGCTGATACTCACCAGCACTTGCGAATCTTCCGGTTTGGTCAGCGTAAAGTCTAGCGTGCCTTGGCGCACATCCTCCATAAAGCGCTGCATCGAGGGCTGTACCAACGCACCGATCAGCCCGCTCATCAAAAAGAAAACCCCCAATAACGCAACCAACTCGGCCGGCTGCCAACCGCCCAGTTCCTCAGTATGCGAAAAGATTACCGCCAAGCCCGCCAGCGCGACCCCCATACTGACTAGGCTCTGCAGCAATTGCACCCAGAAGTTGGCCCGATAGGCCAGCTCGTTCATCACGCCGATGCGCAAGAAAATCCATAACAATCGCAAATAGCTCATGAGCCCACCGCCGAGTAACGGCGTACGCCGCGCGACCACACCAAGCCCATCATGCCCCAAGCCAACCCCAACCAAATCACCTGTGCAGCCAGGCCCTGCAGCACCTCTTCGGGCTCCAAGCGGCCGAGCAAGAGTTCGGTCGGGAAAGCCAGCATCCAACGAAAGGGCAATAGCGCAGACAGGCTTTGCACCCACTCGGGCATCAAAGCCAGCGGCGCCATCTGGCCGGAAAAAAATAGCAGGGCCGCGAAATACACTTGGTTGGCCGCCTCCGTACGCGTAGTCCACAACGCAACCAATGCCAGCGCCCATTCAACGAAAAAGCGCATCAGAAAGGCCAATAGCACCACCGGTACCGCGGCCCAGACGGCCCAAGTGGGTGTATTGAAGGTCGGATCAAAAAGCCCGACCATCAGAAACATCGTTGGCAACATCACCACCAAGGTCAGCAACTTATAGGAGATATTCATGGCAATATCGCGGTGGATCGGGTGCAGGGGTTGCAATAAGAGCGGCGAAAAGGACCCCGATCGCACCCGGAATTCGAATTCATACATAAACCAGGTAAAGGTCAGATGGCCCATCATCATCATGATGATATAATAGGCAGCGAAATCTCCGGCCGAGAAGCCGCCCACCTGCCCACCTTGCGATTCGGCCACCGCCGTCCACACCGAGAGGAAGACCAGTGCTTCGATAACGCGGCCGATCAGCCAAATCACCATCGCCGCCCGGTACTGGAATTGCACCGCCAGGTCGGTGCGGAAAAGCGTCGTGTAAATATCGAATAAGCCTGTCATACGCCGGCGAATACCTGTTCGATCACGTCCTCGATCGGCGGATCCTCCACCGTCAGGTCGAGCACCGCCTGCTCGCTCAATAGCCGGCCGGTCACCTGTGCCGTCTCGGCCTTCGGCACCCGCAACGACACCCGCCCATCGACCCCATCGACGACCTCGCCATAGACACTGAGATCGCTGCCCTCGTTCTCCAGCTCGACGACGATGGTTTTGTGCGGTGAAAAGCGCTGCACAAGCTCAGACAACTGGCCATCGAAGAGCAATTGGCCGTGGTGAATGACTACGACCCGCTTACACAAAGCCTCGACATCGGCCATATAGTGGCTGGTCAAGAGCACGGTTGCGCCATAGCGTTGGTTGTATTCGGCCAAAAAAGAGCGAATCCGGCGCTGCATCGTCACATCGAGACCGATGGTCGGTTCGTCTAGAAATAAGATCTGCGGCTTGTGCAGTAGCGCGGCAGCGACTTCGCACTTCATCCGTTCGCCCAAGGAGAGGTTGCGCACCGGCTTGTCGAGGAGAGGCCCCAGATCCAATAGTTCGGTCAATTCGTCCACGGTCCGTTGGTACGCGGTCCGCTCAATTCGGTAAATCGCGCGATTGCGCTCAAAGGAATCGAGCACCGGAATATCCCAGATCAGCTGGTTGCGATTACCCATCACCAGCGTAATCTGGCGCAGATAATCGCGCTGTCTTTTAAAGGGTTCGAAACCCAAGACCCGGCATTGTCCGCCGGAAGGATACAAAAGACCCGAGAGCATTTTGAGCGTGGTGGTCTTGCCGGCGCCATTCGGGCCGAGGAAACCAACGATCTCACCGGGAGCCACTTCAAAGTTGATCTCCTTGACCGCCTCAACTTGGCGCGTCTGGCGATGCACCAGGCTTTTGAGCGCCGCGGCCAAACCCCCTTCGCGCACGGGCACTTCGTAGGTCTTGCTCAGATCGCGAACGGCAATGGCGGGTACTGCGGACACAATCCCTCCTTTTAACGAGAAAATTACTTACTTTATGTTCAGCCCAATTTAAAACAAAGATCGACCCTGGCAAATGATAGCTAATGCCCCTTAATTACCGTCTTTTCTTATTGCTGTTCGCCCTAGTGCTCGCCTTCTATACCCGCTTTGCCGGGCTGACGCGCGGCGAGAGCGACTTCGTTTTCGCTGAACGTTCTTATTCGCGGTCCACGCAATCCCACTCGGCAACTCAATATCACCGCGCTTTTTGAAGCGCGCGGCTATAGCACTTGTCGCGCCGACATCAACTAGCTCGATGGCCGCCTGCAAGACCTCGACTACATCGCCTTAGTCGATGTTAATCGCGCCCAGCAGTTTGCCGCGGTGCCCGATCTAACACCGACCGCCACCGCCTTTTACCAGCGGTTGCTGGCCGGTGAGCTGGGCTATCGCGTGATGGCCCGCTTCAAGACCTACCCTTCGCTGCTGGGCATAACCTTCCGCGACGACGCTGCCGAACCATCGTTTATCGGCTACGACCATCCGGCCGTCTATGTCTTGGAAAGGGAAAGCCCGCAAGCGGTCAAAGCCGGCCTCGAGACCATCGCCGCCGCATTGGACCAGGATCGCAATTGCTCCGATGCCGCGCTGCGCGATGTCGCCACCGCACTGCTCGCCGAGGATTTTCCGAGCGCCGAAGAGCGCCTCCGCCCGCTCACCGATAACTATCCACATTCGGCCATCGTGCCGTTTTTACAGGCCGAGGTCTATCTAAAAACCGACCGCCCCGAAGAAGAGCCGCTAGCCCGCGACCGCTACAAGGCCATGTCAAAACATCGCGCCGCGCACGTCTTACCTTGGGCGGCGGCGATGGGGCTTGTCGATCTCGAGAGCCGATTCGCTGAAATAGCACTATTCGGTAGAATTCAACTCTATCTGGGCAACCTAGTCGGTCTCTACCCCATCGCGATAGCGACGCGGCGAAGTCCCCTGCTCACGGCGGAACGTTTCGGCAAAACATCGCTAGTTCCTAAGACCGCAGAGTTGCGATATTCGATACATCGAAGGATTCGTCGTCTGCAATAGCTCTTTGGCTTGCGCCATTCTATATTTGCCGAGTTGCCGGCAGAACATCGTGCCCAATTCAGGCTTAAAGAGATGGAGAGAGAAGAGTCACTGAGAGGCGTACGCCAATCACTTTAGGTGACTCGCGATCAATGATGAGTGGCTCTCAATCTAGGGTTTTTGCCAGACACGGATGTAATCGATATCAAAGCTCACAGGCAGTTCTGACGCCAATGGCAGTCCTTCCCAAAGGAACGCTTCATTGTCTGCCCACACATGAAGGTAATCTTCGTTCCATACGGCCCCCGCCTCCGCTTGCGTGATGCGCCCAGTTTCTGCACCATCTGCATAAAAGATTACCTCTTGTTCGTTCCATTGTGCCCCATAAACGTGGAAATCCTCAGCACCATTCCATTGCAGAGCATAGTCCTCACCATATCCGTTGTCCTCTATACCACCAATGTCCCAGTTGTGTAATGTGGTCGACATGATGCGTGGCGCGGTGTCCCCAGAGCCATCGGGGCCATCGCCCGCTTTCCCCACCATCTCAAAAATATCAATTTCGAAATGGTTGCCAATCATCCAGAAAGCACTCGACACCGTCACCGGAGCCGCCCGCGAACGAATTTCCGCATAGCCATATTTCATATTCGATTTTGAAATGATTCCGCCGACGGTGAAATTCTCATAACGACACATACATTCATCGTCGATGATTTCCTCGCCCTCTTCATCCAATACCGGAAAAAGTTCGGAATCCGGCGCCCACTCCACCAGCAAATGCAACTTCCCGTCGGCTATAAAATAGTTCGACATATCAAAGACCGAAGGCGCGCGGCCGAGCCAATCCGCGGAGGAACCATCACTATCCTCGGTTAGCCCTATCGGCAATTCATTGTAAACATAGGGGGCTCCAGCTACATACCACTTTCTCGTGTCCAGAGTACTACCATCGAATTCATCGCTCAGATCATTTCGGATGACCCAACCACTTTGGTTTTCAGAATCCGAAAGTGGAGTAGCGGAAACAGGTGCCGTAAACTCCGCATGTCGGTTAATAGAAACAGCGCGCAGTTCGTCATTAGCATCGCCGCTATCGTCTGGTCCAGAAGGGGTAGAACAGCCGTGCAAAAAAGGGAGGGCTACAATCATTGGCAAGCCGCGAAGAAAGCCGCAAAGCAGGAATAGGCGTAAGCAATGGGCCGTCTTGTTCATAGGATGCTCCAATACATGATGGAAAACAAAGTGCTGAAGAGAATCGAAAAAGAGCGTTTATTACGCAAACCCCTATTGCAAGGATGAACAACGAATATGTAATTGGTACCGTTGGCAATCCATGTTCGGACCATACCCTTAAAAATATGCGTATTACCCTATGACAAAAAAAAGTGAAATCCATGGTGGTGCATGCCCGCATTATGACCTAAACGGCGTGTCGTGCTTGCAGCCAACCCATGACAGGGAAACACTCGATGCAATGCGCTTGGCATTTCATCGGCAAGGAGCGTTGAGTTTAAAAGGGGTTTTCCCCAGAGACTTAATTCAGCGCCTTAAAGCCGCTTATTTTGACGAATATGCCGTCATAGACAAGTCAACCCGCTCCGATGTTGGCGATGGCGATCGCTACATGTGCGCGGTGGAAATCCGCACTCCCTTTGACCATGCCCTCCTATATGACTCCCCGCTTCTGTTTCCTGTACTGCGCAGCATTCTGCACAATCAGGTAATCATTCAAAGTTTTGGAATCGTCTCCTCCATGCCCGGTAGTCGTCAGCAACAAACCCACATGGACCATCCGGATTTGTTTAAAGAATTGTCGGGATTTAACAAAGTACTTCCCTGTTATGCCCTGACAGTCGCCATTCCGTTGATTGATCTAGATGAGCAAACGGGGACCACTGCGATTTGGCTCGAAAGCCACAGGGACCCCAACTTGGCTCTAGGTCAGGAGAGTAGCAATCATTATGAAGGAGCGATATTGCCCTATCCACAAGCTGGAGATTGTGTGCTGTGGGACTATCGCACCTTCCATTCTGGCACAGAAAATAAAACGTCACGGGAAAGACCACTTCTGTATCTCACCATAAGTCGACCTTGGTTTGACGATACGGCTAATTTTCAAAAACTTAAGGGAAGGTTCCCTTTAATCCTCAGTCAAGGCTTCATCGACGCGACAGAAGAGAAGTATTTGGCCCTTTTCCCGCGTGCAAAGATCGTTGGCGATAGGTGAATGTTTTCAAATGAGGGCGCTAACCGTACCGTTACTCATTTCTTCTGTCTAAAGCTGGTATATGTAAAGATGGGAATATCTGACATAAATATGTCGGACAGACCAATAATCAGGGCAGGCGATCGTGCAAAGACCCCGCTGCCCAGGGCGAGTCTATTTGCAAATCAGCGAGCAATACCTGGGCGCAATTATATCCGGGAAGACCGGTAATATTGCCGCCGGGATGGCTGCTAGAGCCGCATAGATAGAGCCCCTTTAAATGGCCGCGATACCCGCCCGCACCGGCAAAGGGGCGATGATAGCCCACCTGATCTCCGCTAAAGGCACCCACCAGCAAATCACCCCCGCGCATATTGCACAAATTGCGCTCGACATCGAGCGGGCTGCGGACAAAAGAGTCGAGCAGCACGTCTTGCACGTTAGGAGCATGCTCCGACCATGCCGAGAGCACCTTTCGGCCGTGTTCTTCTTTGATTTGATCCCATTGTCGCGGATCGCCCCCTACGGCATAGGGCAGTTTTTCCCACATAAAAGCCGTGTGTTTGCCCGCAGGAGCTTGCGAGGGGTCGAAAAGGCTTGGGGTACTGCCCCACATAATGGTCGGTGGCATGCTCCCGGCTTCATGGTGGTGGATCATCGCGTCAAAATCAGCGGGGCCTGCAAGGCCCATGATGGTCATAAAGGCTTGATTTAAATGGGGATATGTTTCTGCGGCTCGATAGGCCGGCGCTTCGTCGAGCTCGAGATAGAGCCCAAAAAGCGGCGCGAGAATATTGTAGCGAAAGGCCGCCGCTTTATCGCGCCAGGCCTTGGGTAGCGCCTCCGGCGCGATCAATTCGAGAAAGGTCTGCTGCGGGTTTAGGGCCGATGCCACAAAGTGGCGGGCGATCAATCTATCGCCCGCCTTGGTCTCGACGCCAACAGCGCGGTCTCCTTCTACCAGGATCTCAGCCGGCTCGGTCTGTAATAAAACCGTTCCCCCGGCCTCTTCTACGACCTCGACCAACGCCTGTGCCAGCTGCGCCGAGCCGCCTTGGCACATCTGCGCCTTACCCTTGCTGGCCAAAAGCGCAGGAATATGGTGGCCAAAGCCCTTTTCGCGTAGATCGACCTCGCGCAGGCCGTTAAAAAAGAGCAGACCCGCTTGCACGATAGGGTGCTCAAATTCGCGCAGGACAAATTCGCGGGGAGAAAGCCGACTGACTTCGAGCAGACGGCGGCCTTCGGCGCTGCGCGAGAGCAGGGCTTGGCGTTGGTCCGGTGGCAGAGGCGGGCTTTGTGCTTCGGGGATCAGGATGCGCTCGACGATCGGCGTAAATTCTTCGCGCCAACGCCGTGCGGTATCGGCATCCCGGCGGCTAAAACACGCAAAGGATGCGTAGGTACGTTCAAAGTCGGTCCACCATTCAAGCGCCGAGCCATTGCCGGTCAACAGCGCGACATTGAGCGCGGGTTCGATATAGGTCGCGCCGTGGCGTGCGAGCGCTAGGTCGCGATACCAAGGCATCTGCGTCAGCGCCCGGTGATAAAACGAATGCGTATTGTGCAAGAAGCCGGGCGAGTGCTCTTCAGTGCTCAGCCCGCCACCGGCGACCGACAAGCGCTCGATGCAGGCGACCTTAAGACCGGCTTTGCACAGATAGGCCTGGAGAACTAGGCTATTGTGGCCGGCACCGAGAATGAGACCGTCGTATTCCATCGCCAGACTCCCCGGCGGCGAAGCCGCCTACCAATTCGTAAACGACCCGTCCTCGCGCCAATACCAAAGGCCCTTGCCCGCCCGTGGCTCGCCCGCGACCGCCGCCTCTTCGTTAAACTCCACCCCCAAACCCGGTCTATCCGGCACCTGCAAATACCCATCCGCAAAAGGCACCTGCACCGGGAAGACATCGGTATGCGTTGTTCCGGGAGGGCTTGGGCATTCCTGTACGCCGACTAATGACGAAGCCAGGCACAAATGTAAACAAGCCGCCGTCGACACCGGCCCCAGCGGATTATGCGGCGCCAAATAGATATAGTGTGTCTCACACCATCCGGCGATTTTCTTCGCTTCGGTCAGGCCCCCGGCGATGCAGATATCAATGCGCGCATAATCGGTCAGCTCTTCTTCAATAACTTGGCGAAACGCCCACTTGCCCGCCCACTGCTCACCCACTGCGATCGGCACCGAAGTCTGCTGCCGCACTAAACGCAGGCTCTCGCTGCTCTCGCTACGAATCGGGTCTTCGATAAAATAGGGCCGGTACTGCTCCACGCCCTTGCAAAACTGGATCACCGCCGACGGGTCGAGCCGCGTGTGCACATCGACGCAAATCTCGATCTCTTCGCCCAACTGCTCGCGCACCGCTTTTACCTGCTCAATGCCAAAACGCACCGCCCGCGACGGTTCGAGTATATGGCCTTCTTCGCCTTCCGGGTCGACTATGCCCCAGCGCACGAATTTATAACCGGCCGCCTGCGTCTTTTTGCAACTGGCCACCAATTTGTCGATATCGCGCGAATCGCCATTGTGCGGATAACAGACGACCTTGTCGCGGACCAACCCACCCAAAAGCTCGTAAACCGGCACCCCGAGGGCCTTGCCCTTGATATCCCACAACGCGATATCCACCGCACTGACGGCCGAGGTCTGTATCCCGCCACCGGGGAAAAAACCGCCGCGGAACATCACCTGCCACAAATGTTCGATGCGAAAGGGGTCCTGGCCGATCAGGTCCGGCGCCATCGAATGAATGACTTCGGCGATGGCGCGACCACGCCGTTTCATGCCCCCCTCGCCGAGACCGTAAATGCCTTCGTCGGTCTCTATTTTCACATAGATCCCGGCATCGAGCACAAAGGGTTTAATCGCAGTAATTTTCATCGTGGTATCCCTGGGTTCAACTTCGTTCTACATAGCGTTTCGACACCCACCCCTCCAACTCCACCTTTACCCGGCACCAACCGTCCTTTTCTTCCAGTACTTCAACCTCAGTACCCTGCAATAAATGCCCAGCCTGCCGCTCGGCCTGCCCGTTCGGTTCGGCGCGAATATTCAGCCGCTTAGCTTTAACCGTGGCCTTGTCAGGGCCGGCATCCGCCGTCGCCGTATTGAGCAAGCGCGCGCGCATTTGATCTAGGGGGAAGGCCGGTCCGGGGTCAACCTTGCGATCGGGGGCAATCTCTTCATGACCGAGGATATGCTCGATCGGGTAGGTTTCAATCAGCGCAGCGCATATCGCTTCGACGACGCGCAATTGCTCCGGCGTATAGCGGTGCCAATGCGATTCTCGGGTCTGATGGCGATGTACGCCGTGTACAACTTCCTCCGGCGGATACGCCCGCCCGAACCACGATTCATAACAGCCATCGCGCTCCTCCAACTCACCCGCGTTATCGATCTCAATGCCGATCGAATACTGGTTAAAGCCTTCGCGCTCGCCCCATTTGCTGTGCCCGGCGTGCCAGCCGATGATATTGAAGGGCAGAAGTTGGCTCACTGTGCCATTGCGGGCAACAACTAAATGCGCCGAGACCTCGCGCTCGACATTGCAGAGCGTGTCAATTGCCGACTCGGCATTGGCTCCGGCGGTAAAGTGAATAATGATCGTGTCTAGCGCACCTGGAGCGTAGGGGCCACCCTGATTGGGCGATTCGATACAGTCGGCGCCTTCTAGATGATGGTTAGCTATGTTCAACTTGATCTCCGTAAGCGACGGGGTAGGCGTATTGCCGCTATACAGTAGAAAAAGACGGCGCGGCGGTCCAGCCCACAGGGCACAGATCTTCAAGCGGATGCAAAAGGGCCGGCTTGCTAGTGAAAAAGACCGCCCCGATCTTTCTTATGACACACCCTACTTCAACAAGGTCATCCCCATCTCCCGCGCAAACCCCGCCCCCGCCATCTTCGCAACATAACGTCCGCTGGCCACGGGCGCGCCTTTGTCATCGCGCCCGTTCCAAATCATCCGGTGTTCACCCGCCGCTCGTTCACCCTTAACCAAGGTACGCACCTTTTGACCCGAAGTGTTATAAACGGCCAACTCCACAGGAGTCGACTCGAGCAAAGTGAAAGAGATCGTCGTCTCAGTATTGAATGGATTGGGATAATTCTGCGCGAGCTGATACCCATCGGGTAGCGCAGCTTCTTCGGCCACGGCCGTCGGCACCCAACGCGGCGCGTATTCGACCGGTATCTCATCGCCGTTGAGTACGACCATCGAAAATAGCAACTCGGGGTTCGCGCCGGTGTCTTCCAATTGCAATTCGGCAAATACACCGCTACCCGCCTCAACCGCCTGAGCACTGGCCGCGGCGAATTTCAGCGTATCGGCATCGACATTATGAAAGGCAAAAAAACCGGGCAGCAGGTCGGTCAGCTGGAAGTCGACTACGCTCACCTGGCGGCTGTCCAGCACGATATTTATATCGACGGCCAGCACACCCTCAACTTGGTCAATCGTCAACGGTACGACTCGCACACCGTCGGCGACCCACACCTCACCCAGACTCACCTGGCGCGGTGTCTGGGCTGACGCCGCGCCCGCTAGCAGTACGACAAACGCGATGCGTGCGAAACTCTTCATGCAAAACCCTTTATTGAGACGAGCGGTCGACTAACCGTCTGCTTATTGCAGCAGCAACATCTTGCGCACCGCCGTAAAACCATCGGCGCCTGCAAATAATAGAAATATAACCCGCTCGCCACAGAGCGGCCCCCATCGTCGCGGCCGTCCTACTTCATGCGATAACGCCCGGCATTTTGCTCGCCTTTGGCCGATTATGGGATCAAGTTGAACATGAAATTTTAACCGATCGCCGGACCTTGCTACACGCCAGATCCGGCGATCGGTCTGTTGGGTTATTACTTGGCCTGCTTCTATTGCTCAATAGTACTGTCCTAAACGATCGCCCTCACCCCAACACCGCCCCATTGCTCTCAATCACTGTCCGATACCATCTGGCCGAGTCCTTCAAAATCCGCTCCTGCGTCTGATAATCTACATAGACCAGCCCAAAACGCTCGTTATACCCCTCAGCCCACTCGAAGTTGTCGAAGGCCGACCAGTGAAAATAACCCTCAATCGGTACCCCATCCTCGCCCGCCCGCCTAAACTCCCGCAGGTAGCGCGTCGTGAAATCGATCCGCAATGGATCGTGCACCTGGCCATCGACCGAAACCCAATCTTGGCACGAGAGACCGTTTTCGCAGATGGTAATCGGCAATTTGTAACGCTCGTAATAAAAGCGCGGGGCCCAGTAGAGCGCGGTGGGCGTCACCGGCCATTTGTTGGCGCAAACGGCGTGGCCCTCGGGCCGACCGACATTCCTGAACTTGCCCTGCTCGTTGCGACCAATGGTCCAGCCATTGTAGACATTGGCGCCGTAGAAATCGAGCGGTTGGCACATGATATCGAAGTCCCCGTCTTTGACCTTCGGCGCGTCGGCACCATAGGTCGAAAGCCCGTCCTCGGGATAGTGTCCCAAAATCACCGGGTCCGACCACCAGGAGATATTCCAGCAATTTCTGTTTTTGACCGCAAACATCGCTCTGCGTGCCGCCTCAACATTCTCAGGGTCGCTCTCGTCTTGCGGCATGACGGGCGTGCCGGTGGGCGCATAGCCGACGATGGGGTCGCTTTTGGCGCGAGCGCGGATCACCTGCACCGAGCGGCCGTGCGCCAAGAGCGCGTGGTGGCCAGCCCTAAGCGCTTCAGCCAAACCCAGCTTGTCGCCGGGCGCGTGCGTGCCCTCTAGCATGCCCAGGCCGATAAAACACTGCGGCTCGTTTAGCGTCATCCAATGCCGTACCCGATCCGAAAGCCGGTCGACTAGGACGGCGGTATATTCGGCGAACCACTCTTGGCTATCGGGGTTGAGCCAACCGCCCCGGCAATAGAGCTCGTGCGGGAAATCCCAATGGAAAAGCGTAATGTGCGGGACGATGTCAGCCTCTAAGAGCACGTCGACCAGCCGATCGTAAAAGGACAGGCCCTTCTCGTTGACAGCGCCGGTGCCCGCGGGCAATACCCGTGGCCAGGAAACGGAAAGTCGATAAGCCATCAACCCCATCTCCTGCATCAGCGCTACATCTTCTCGATAGCGATTATAGTGATCGCAAGCTACCTCGCCGGTATGACCGCCATAGACACGCCCTGGCTGTCGGCACATCATATCCCATACTGACAAGCCCTTGTCGTCGTCGTACGCACCGCCCTCAATCTGATAAGACGCGGCGGCGGCGCCCCAGACGAACTCTTTGGGAAAACTCATGTATACCCCGTATTGAATGGATTATAGCGATCAAAGGGCTTATGTTACAACGCACACTACAACCACACCAACTTTGATGCCCAATAAAAGCCTAGACCAACTGCGCGAGGACCTCATCTTCACGGAGACCCTCAAAGAGCGCACATTTGTTTTTCACACGACTTGGGGCCTCTTCAATCCCAGACGCATCGACCCCGGCTCGCGCTTGCTGGTTGATTATCTCGCAACCGAAGCGACCGACCGGTGCCTCGATTTGGGCTGCGGTTATGGTCCACTCGGCCTGACGCTTGGCCATATGTGCCCCGAGGGCGAAGTGCACATGATCGACAAGGATTTTGTTGCCGTCGACTACGCTGCACGCAACGCCGAGCGTAATGGGCTGAACAATTGCAGGGCCTACCTGAGCAACGCCTTCAGTCACGTACCCGCCAGCGCCCGTTTCAATACCATCGTCTCCAACCTGCCCGCCAAAGTCGGCAATGAACTGCTGACCTTGATGATGCACGACGCCTATGCCAGGCTCGAACCGGGCGGGCGTTTGTGGGTCGTCACCATCTCGGGGCTCAAGGATTATATCAAGCGCAATTTCAAAGAAGTCTTCGGCAACTACAAAAAGATCAAACAGCGGGGGACCCATCTGGTATCGTTGGCCGAAAAAGAATAAAAGATCGGCAGTAATCTCCGTTCTTTAGAAGTCATTGGGTCGCAGATTTCGCGGCACTCAATTGGCCGCGAACCCCTCCTCCTCCTCGTCTTCGCCCGGTATCAGTACGATTTCAACTTCCTCGAAGAGAGTGACGATCTCCGCAAAAAATGCCGCGAACATCGACCCACCTAAGAGCGACAGATCTTCTCCCTGATGCTTACCCGGAACGCACTGGGCAAAAACGCGACCGACTAGACCGCTGAGACCGGTCGAATCGCTGACCTCTGAACCGACCGCTTCTCCATAGAGCGCCAGCCGGTCCTGCAAGTCTTCCAGTAAGTCCGCTCCAACCTCCCGGTCCAGACGCTCCCAATGACTATTGATCCGCGCGAGAACCGCCTGCCGCTCAGGGCTCTGGCCCAACGTCAGGGCAATCGCAAAATCCACAGCAAAGGCACGCAGAAACATCAGCTCCGATTGCAAGATATTTACTTCCATGCCAAGGTGACCTGCTAGCTCGCCAAGGGCCGTCTGCTCGCGCTCGGCTGGCGTGCAGACGGCATCCATTAATAGGGCCGAGAGCTCAACGGGCGACGCTTCTTCTTTGCGCGCTTCCACTAGTTATTCTCCTACATTTTGCTTCGTAGCCATGTATTCGCTTATTATAGTATATAATCTAACCCGTAGAATGGCATATATATGGACATATTTTCTTCTTTACTCAGCGGCCCTGCATTGACCGTATTGGCCGGAGGAGTTGCCCTTGGCCTGACGATCCGCGCCTTCATGGCTCTGGCGAAGGACATGCCCGATTTGCGCATCCGCTTTGATAAGACGCAAAGGCAGCTCAATGCGCAATTGTCCGGCATCCCCGCTTTCAAAGAGACCATCAAAGAAATGCAGGAGACCATCACACCCCAAGAGAAACAAGCGCAAAAACTCCAAGATTATCACAACACGCTACTAGAAATCGAACGTAAGTATGCCTTAGCCCAGCAAGAGAAAGAGGCTTCTGAAGAAATCCAGATTCACCACCGGGGAAGCCACTAGACCCGACAGCTCAATCTGCATCCTCCGCAAAAAGCGCTTCGACCTCGGCTTTGAGCTGCGTCAAAAGCGCACCTTCAATCCGCTTTGCCAATTCCTCCACCAACGAACGATAATACCAAGCCTGATCCGACCTAGGTCGGCTGAAGTGCGTCCATAGCTCGGGACCGATGCGCGCCAAGTCCTCGCGTAGCTATTCGGACCTTCGAAGCCACCGATGCAGCTATCGCCGGGCAAAACCTTAAGCCATCTGGCGCTGAGCAGGGTCTATGTCAGTATGGGACAACAACTCGAACGAGAAGACGAGAGAAAAAATGCAGGCGCAGCGTATCGCCGCAGCCTCGAGCTATACCCACAAAACGAAGAAGCGCAACGGGCGTCGCGCTCCCTATAGAAATTGACGCTATCGCCGCTAGAAAATTTCGCCCTGGCCCAAATCAGCGACGATCTGGCCGGCCTGTTGATCGACGCGGCCATCGGCGGCAATGGTGATGTCTAGATAGTAGATACGCTCCCAACCCATCAGCGTATGCACGAGGAAACGCACTTTGCCCCCTTCATCTAACACCTCGACCTCGGGGCCGTACCAGCCAGGCTGGTTTAGCTGCTCCACTTTTCTCGCCTGACCTACCACTTCTTCAAAATGCTGTTGCGTAAAGACTGGCGTCGAAGCCAGCCATTCGGCCTCGTGCCAACTGGCGCGCGTCGACCACAGCTCCAGTACGAATAAGGCATACTCAAATAGACCGCGGGGCGTCTTTTCGTAGATCAGGAATTGGTAGAGAGTCTCGACATCCTGGTCGGTGAGTCCCTCCATATCCGGCGACAAGAAATCGAGCAGCAGCGGTTCTCCTTCTTCCTCATCCTTCTTGCGGGCAAAAGGCCGGATCCGGGTGACGACTTCGCCTTCTTGAACCTGCTCGTAATCGAGAATATACCCTTCGCTCAGCTGCACACTTGGGAATAGGCGTACCAATGCGTTGACATCGTCCGGTTTTTCCAACTGGTCGTAATTTTTGCGAAACCGTATGACGCTGTCGAGTATTTCTGCGGCCTGTTCCTGCAGAATGCGGTCATCGGTGCATTCCTCTACCATGGCGCCTCCAAAAGATCCCCCAAAGTATTTAATGAGGGAAGAAGACGCAAGCAAGCGAGCGGGTGATTGTCGCAATAAGACTTAGGGACAAAAAATGGGCCTTCGGGTAGTTGTGCGCTTAGGGCCGTTGCAACGCCAAAGAATGCTTTAGATTTTCCTAGGGTGCGAACATAAAAATGGGGAGCGCGTTGTAGCCGCGCTCCCCATTGGTGAACATTACAAGGTATTTTGAAAGTGGTCAGACCACCGGTGCCAAATCCAAACCTTCGCGCACCGAGGCGGAATATTGGCCGGCGGCAGCTAGCGCCTCAACCATCCCGCGCGCATCGGCGATCCCCTGACCGGCGATGTCAAAGGCCGTGCCGTGGTCAACCGAAGTGCGCAAAAACTTTAGTCCCATGGTCAAGCTAACCGTGCCGTGGAAGTCCAACGTCTTCGCAGCGATATGCCCCTGGTCGTGGTATAGCGAAAGTACGCCATCATAACGACCCTCATAACACTGGTTAAATACCGAATCGGCCGGTACTGGACCAGCCACTTTCCACCCACGAGTCTTGGCCTCCGTTACCGCCGGACCGATTACATCCATCTCATCGGTGCCGAACAAACCCTGTTCCCCGCCGTGGGGGTTGAGCGCGGCGACCGCGATAAGGGGCTCGTCAAGGCCCAACTGTCGCAAATAGAGCTCGCAAAGTGGCAGCGCCTCTAAAATCCCCTCGCCGGTGATCGCGTCGGCGATCTCGCGAAAAGAGATATGGCGCGTCAGAAAAAATATCCGCAGGCCACGCACAACAAAGAGCGTCATCGCCTCGCGGTGCGCGGCGCGACTTTTGAGCACTGCCGTATGATCGATAAAAGGTACCTTGCCCGCCTGCAACGACTCCTTGTTAAGCGGTGCCGTCGCCAACCCAACAACCTCCCCGGCCAGCGCCGCGTCGATCGCGCGATCCAAATAGGCATAACCGGCCTGTCCGCCCTCGGCCGAGATCTGCCCGTAAGCAATGGGCCCCGCCAATGACCCCACCTCAATAAAATCCACTACCCCCGCTTCGTCCTTGCCATCTGCAGGTGAAACCACCTCGTTCAACTCCACCTCCGCCCCCAACATCTCCACCGTCTGCTGCAAACAAGCCCGATCCGCATACACCACCGACCGCACTTGTTCCCGCACACCCCCATCCTGCAAGGCCTTGATCACAATCTCGGGACCAACACCTGCTGGGTCGCCGACGGTGACGCCAATTAGGGGACGACTACCATTATCACTCATTACAAACTCCTCTTTTCTCTTATTTATTTTCAGCTGATCGCTTAATTAAAGATACAATATCTCGACCCTCGCAGTGGGCCAGGGATGGGCTACGAGCTCCCGCAGGGCGCGTAGCGCAAAGCGATGCGTGCATGAGCGTAGGGGGGGGGAATCGCCGCCCCCCACCATCAACCGCTGCACCACCTTTTATGCCGCATCCCCCTCCGGCTCAAGCCGTAACCCCTTGGGCACTATGGCCCGCTCCACCAGTTCAAAAACCCCCTGCATCAACAGCGCCAACACCGCCGCGGGAATGGCGCCTTCGAGAATCAACCCCAGGTCATCTAGACGAATACCGGTGAGAATTGGCTGCCCATAACCTCCGGCCGCGATCAGTGCACCCAAAGTGGCAAAACCAACATTGATCACCGCCGCCGTCTTTATGCCACCCAGGATCGAACGGGCGGCCAACGGCATCTCGATCAGTCGCAGCCGTGCCCCTGGCGGCAAACCCAAAGCTTCTGCCGATTCGCGGATCGGCAACGCTATATCGCTCAATCCGGTATAGGTATTGCGCACTATCGGTAACAAGCTATAAAGGAAAAGCGCGGCAAGCGCCGAAGGTACGCCGATGCCCAAAAAAGGGATCATCACAACTAAGAGCGCCAGGGCGGGAATGGTCTGCACAATACCCACCCCACCTAAGAGCACCTGCCCCAAGCGCGGCCTGCGCGCAGCCAGCACACCCAAAGGCACCGCGACTAGCATCGCCGCAAAAAGAGAGACGCCCACTAACAACAAGTGTTCACCAGTCCGCTGCCATAGACGATACAGCAGACCCTCGTGCCGCACTTGTACCCCAATCCCGAGACGGGTGCGCAAAAAATCACCGGCGACCTGGGCAGCAGGTACCTTGTCCAGCTTGGCCCGGGCATTCATCGACACCATCTCGGTCTCGGGGATCTGTCCCTCCAGTTTGTGCATTGCGGCCAAAGCTTGCGGAGCGCGATCGTTGAGATCCTGGCGATAGATAAGCAGTACTAAATATTCGGGGAAATAGCCCTGATCATCGACCAAGGCGCGAAGGTTGTAGTGTTTGATCTCGGCGTCGGTCGAGTAGAGATCCATCGCATCGATATCGCCACTTTGCAAACCTCGATAGGCCAGGTCGTGGTCCAAACCACGGACTTCCCGCTGTGGCAGGCCGTAGCGATCGCGCAACCCGGGCCAGCCGTCGCCGCGTTCCATAAACTCGTTGCCAAAACCGAACCTTAACTCAGGATGGCGGGCGAGATCGGATATCTTCGCGATGTCCAGCCGCACGGCTAACTCCTCTTTGATGCCGATGGCGTATGTATTGTTAAAACCGAGCGGCAGACTCATCCCTATCCCTTGCTCTGCCAACGCTTGGCGGATCTGCGGCAGCCCCGCAATGCCCTTTCCTGCGAGGATCTCTTGCGTAATCGTCCCTGTGTACTCGGGATAGATGTCGATATCGCCGCTGAGCAACGCATTCCACAAGATGCGCGTACCGCCCATCTCCTTATGGTGCGCGACCTCTGCTCCACTGCTGCTGGCCAGGTGCGCCAAGAGCTCACCCACCACCACCGATTCGGTAAACTTTTTCGAACCTACCTTAACGATCGGCCCTTCGGCGCCAACACCTCCGGCAATACACAGCCACAACAAACACCATCCGATCCACTTCATACGTCTTCTCTTCCTTCTAGTGGACTGCGCTGCGCATTGACGAACTGCGTCACGAAAGGTTCGGCTGGCCGTTGCAGGAAATCCGCGAATTCCCCCTGTTGTACGATGCGTCCTTCGCGCATTAAGACAATCTCATCGCCAAAGAACCCCGCCTCCCCCATATCGTGCGTAACCAACACTACACCCTTACCCAAGGTGCGGAAGATCCGTCGCAGCTCAGTCTGCAATTCCGCACGGACCATCGGATCGAGCGCCCCCAGGGGTTCATCGAGCAAAAGCAAAGCCGGATCCAACATCAAAGCCCGCATCAAACTCACCCGCTGTCTTTGCCCACCCGACAATTGTACCGGATAGCGCTCTAATCCGTCCTCGGGGAAGTGCGTCAACTCCACCAACTCGGCCAACCGCGCCGCGATACGTTGTTCATCCCATCCCAAATGCCCCACCATCAATCCCACATTTTCCCGTGCCGTCAAATGCGGGAAGAGCCCCCCGTCCTGAATCACATACCCCATCCGCCGCCGCAACGCCAAAACATTCTCCGGCGCAAACGCCTCTCCCTCAAAACGCACCGACCCGGCATCCGGCTCGATCAACCCGATCATCAACCGCAACAAGGTCGACTTACCGCACCCACTCGGCCCGATCAACACAGTCGTCCGCCCAGCCGTGACCTCTAGGTCCGTTGGCTGTAAAGCAGGCAGTCCGCCGAACTTTTTCGCGACGCCTCTAAGCTCGAGCATGTGCGTTAGTTTTTATTTTAGCGTTCATCATTATATTAAAGCTTCGCGTCGAGGAGGCCATATCCTGCAACTCCTTCTATGATTATTGAATTTGTAATCCCCCTCGGAGCAGGCCAGGGATGCCCTGCAAGTACCCGCAGGGCACGCATCGCTGAGCGATGGGAATTACCCCGAACGCCCATCCGCGTCAAACAATATAACAAACACCCCTTCTCCAAGCGATCATAGCCCCTTGACTAAGTCACATAAACTCACCACACTCAAGACTCAAGCCCACCCTTCTCATCCGGGAGAACATGTGCACCGTAACGAACTCAAGGCCTACTACCAACGAGTACGGCGCCTTAGCGAAAGCATCTGCCGCCCCCTAGCTCTCGAAGACTACGTACCCCAACCCATCGCCGATATCAGTCCACCCAAATGGCACCTCGGCCATACCAGTTGGTTCTACGAGGCCGTATTCCTCGACGAGCGAATTCCCGGCTATAAATTTTTCAACCCGCATTACAAATTCGTTCTCAACTCCTATTACGATTCTTTCGGTAGCCGTATCGAACGCCCTCTGCGCGGCACGCTATCGCGTCCAACCATCAAAGAAATCTTCACTTATCGCGCCTATATCGACGAACAGATGATGCAACTCATCGAAGATGTAGAGGAGGCTAAATGGGCCGACTTTGCGCATTTATTGGTCTTGGCCCTCAACCACGAGCAACAACACCAAGAACTTCTCATCACCGACCTCAAGTATATTCTCGCTTGCAACCCCGAAAAACCCGCTTATCGCCGAGACCTTTCCATAGGTGAATCCGCAAAAGCGATCGAGTTATCCGATCGCTTTATCGATTTCGCCGGCGGTTTGCAACAAGTCGGCTGGCAGGGCACGGGTTTCGCCTACGACAACGAAGGCCCTCCGCACCAGGCCTATACTGCCCCCTATCGCCTGCACAATCGCCTGGTGAGCAATGGCGAGTATCTCGAGTTTGTCCGCGACGGGGCCTACCGCGATTTTCGCCATTGGCTTGAAGACGGTTGGAAGGCGATAAACGATGAGGGCTGGCAGGCGCCGCTCTACTGGCAAGAAGACGAAGGCGAGTACTGCGAGTTCACCTTGGGCGGCCTGCGCCCATTGGATCTGCAAGCCCCGGTCACCCACATCTCGTATTACGAAGCGGAGGCCTTTGCGCAATGGGCGGGCAAGCGCCTGCCTACCGAGGTCGAATGGGAGATGGCGGCCCAGCAGGTCGGTGCCGATCCCGCAGATGGTTGCTTCTTCGACGACGACAGACTGCATCCAGGCCCGCCCGGCGTGGCGCAAGGTGGGCTGCATCAACTGATGGGCGATGTCTGGGAATGGACCGGCAGCGCATATTTGCCCTATCCGGGCTATCGCCGGATCGCCGGCCCCTTGGGCGAGTACAATGGCAAGTTCATGATCAACCAGATGGTCTTGCGCGGTGGCTCCTGCGCAACCTCGCGCGACCACATCCGCCCGACCTACCGCAACTTCTTCAAAACCGACAAGCGCTGGCAGTTCACTGGTATCCGCCTGGCGGAGGATCTGTCATGACCACGCTTGACACCAATCGCTTTACACTGATCGAAACCGAGGTTCAGTGCGCGCTCGACAACTTTGCCAGCGACGTCAGCCAAGGTCTGCTCGCCACGCCCAAAACTCTGCCTTGCCGCCATTTCTACAACCAACGCGGCTCCGAGCTTTTTGAAACCATCTGTCAGTTGCCCGAGTACTATCTCACACGCGCAGAAACAGAAATCATCACCGCCCACGCCACAGAGATTGCCTCACTCTTTGACGAACCGGTCTCCCTGATCGAGTTAGGCAGCGGCAGCGCGATTAAAACCCAACTGATCATCGAGGCATTGCTCGCACACCAGCCCAACCTGCTCTTTGCGCCGATAGATATTTCCCAGAGCGCATTGGAAGAGAGCGCGCTCGAGTTATTGGCAACCTATAAAAACTTAGAAGTTCTCGGCGTGGCCGCACCTTACGAGGTGGGTTTGGCGCATTTGCAGCACGAAATACCAGGCCCCCGACTAGCTCTCTGGCTCGGCTCCTCCGTGGGCAATTTTCAGCCCGACGAGGCGGTCCCGTTTCTACGCGAAGTAGCCAACACGCTCAGCGGCGAGACCGACCGCCTGCTGATCGGCATGGATCTACATAAAGACCGCCAGGTGCTCGAGCGAGCCTACGACGATGCACAAGGCGTGACCGCCGCCTTTAACCTCAACCTACTCGACCGAATCAACCGCGAGTTAGGCGGCGACTTTGATCTGTCCGGTTTTGCACATCGCGCCCTATACAACGAAGGCCGAGGACGGATAGAAATGCATCTACTCAGTCTCTCGGCACAGACTGTAAAAATCGATAATTTACAGCTAGAGATTCCCTTCGTCGAAGGCGAGTACATCCACACCGAAAACTCGCATAAGTACCGAATCGAAAACATTCCCGGCCTGCTCGAAGCCGCGGGTTTTGAATTGGAAAAGCAGTTTATAGACCCGCAACAACACTTCAGCCTGAATCTTGCGCGGCCTCTTCGCTAAACGCGATCTCTCTTCGTAGCTGATTTTGGCAGAGAAGGCTCCGTAGGCAACCGTACCAAGAAATAAACCACCCAAGCCCCAATCGCCACCAACAATATTTTCACTGGCCACAGCGGCACAAAAAACACCACCGACGAACCCAAGGTTAGCACGAGCAACGTTATGGCCACGACCTTAGTCCTGAGCGCCACGCTACCAGATTCTTGCCAATGCCGAATCGTCGGGCCAAAAATTCGATTGGCTAATAGCCAATCGTAAAAACGTTTGGAAGAACGCGCATAACAAGCCGCCGCCAGTAGCAAAAACGGCGTCGTCGGAATCAACGGCAATATCACCCCGACCGCTCCCAAGCCGACAAACAAACACCCCAAACAAAAAAACAATGCCCGACGCGGACGGGAGCCGTACTGGCCTTCTCTGTTTTTTGCCGTCATAGGAGCTTAGATCTACCGCTTCGGCTTCCCTTCCACCTCTGGAGGCCCCGTATACCCGATACTCTCCCACCCTGCAATATCCCCTCCCTGCAATCGGTATACATGCGGATAAATCTGCAGCGATCGGTCCGGCAAGGGCAAGTACACACGCTTGTGTCCGTTACGTGCCGACAATTTCAACGCCAACGCGATCTCCAGTGCCTGTCGATAATCGTGCCCGCTGCACAAGACCTCCCCTCCCGTCTCACTCGCCTGTACGAGCTGTGCGGCAATCGACTTAAAAGGCCCCAGTCGCTCACCTGTGAAAAAATCAGGATAGACCGGTGTCGACTCCGGCCCCTTGCCACGGATTAACGTGGGCATCGGCGCGTTCATCCACGCCTGACCCTGCTCACCCTCGACCCAAACTCGGCAACTCATATCCGCTTCCGCACGGGGTGCTGGAATCTCGCAGACAATCCCGCCCGAAAGACCCAAACGACCATAGGCCGGGCAGTCGATCTCGTGCTCAGCCGCCCCCTCGGGTAAGGTCCAGCCACCTGCGGGCGGCAAAACCCAACCTTCGACCCACTCCACCTCCATCCCAGTCACTAGGCGCATTTGAGTCAGCTGTACGCAACCGGCCCCGCTCAACTCCTTGGGCAATCCACCAGGGATGGCCGCCTGCTGCAATGTGCCGATATGCCCTTGCGCAATCCACTCGGCCGTCTCGATTAACTGCGGCACTTCCCAATAGGCCGTACCACAAGCAAAGGCCGCCCCTTTTTCACGGCAGAGGTCAACCATCTCATCGGCGTGGCTCAGTTCGACGGCCATTGGTTTTTCGCAGGAGATCGCTTTGACCCCAGCCTCGGCACAGGCGAGTACCGCACCATGGGTCTGGCTCACGGGCAAAATCGTCGAAACAACATCGGGTACTTTATCCGTGAGCAAGTCGTCCAGATTATCCAATACGGTCTCGATACCAAAATGCTCAGCGAATTGGCGAGCCCTATCCCCTGCTCGATCCACGAGAATTACTTCGCAATCTTCCCGCTCGGCAAACGCACCCAAATAGCGGCGCCCCCAAGTGCCGGCACCACCGACCACGCCGACGCGATATTTCTTTTTAGCCATGTGTCTTCCCTTTTGCGCTCACAGCAGTTCCTCATTTATTTCAACACCAAAACCCGGACCTTCCGGCACAACCAGGCGACCGTCTTGCGAAACGGGCTCGCCAAGCCATAATTCATCGCGTTTTGCCTCGCGTTTGCCCATGACTTTTTCCGCTAGATCCTCGCCATAACCCGCCGCCAAAAAGTGCAATCCCCAGATCTCGCCACCGCGATGCGGCACTAAGGGGACATCGTATTGTTCGGCTAGCTCGGCGATACGCAGCGCTGCGGTCAACCCGCCGCACCAGGTAATGTCCGGCTGCCACAGATCCAACGCTTGGGCCCGGGCAATATGGGTGAAATCGCGCGCGGTAAATTCGTGTTCGCCACCCGCCAATAACACGGGCTGGATTTGCGGGCGCAACGCCGCAAGACCGTCCAGGTCATCGGGCAGCAATACGTCTTCGAACCAATATATATTGTGCTGCGAAAGTTGCCGTGTTAGGCTTAGCGCAAATTCGGGCGTCCATGACATATAGGCGTCGATCATTAACAGCGCCTCGTCACCCAATCCCTGCCGCGCGGCGTCGGCCCATTCGAGTATGCGCTCCGTGTCGGCCTCTGGGCTAGCCTGCCGGGTCTGCGAAGACTTGTGCGCGTCAAAACCCAAATCGCGATACCACGAGTAATCCGGCCCAGTAGCATAGGCGCGGACCGTATTTCGCCGTTGCCCTCCCAACAGATCGCAAACGCGCTGACCTTCCGCCCGACCCAGCACGTCCCACAGCGCCAGGTCTACGCCGCTAATCGCCATCACCGCGATGCCGCTGCGACCATAGGGCAAGCTCGCCTGATACTGCGTGTCCCACAAATCGGCGATGTCTTCGATACTGCCCAAGGTGCGCCCGACAAGCAATTCACGCAGGTGGAGGTTAACCACATCCACGGCGGCCACGCCGCCCCCGCCATAACCCCATCCACTAACGCCGGCATCGGTGTCGATACGCACGGCGATTTGCCAGAAATGCTGGCGCCAAGCGCCCGGTAAAACTCGATAGCGGGGATAGATAGCTTTTACTTCGGTGATTTTCAGGACGACATCCTCGTAATTTTCCAGCAATTGTGAATTTTCGGGCGGCGTTCGAAATCGTTCGGGATCGTCTGCCGGGTGATGTCTTCCAGATTCAGCCCCGTCAGGCGATCTTTATCCATTAAGAAGCGGCGGTAGTTATTGGAGAAGATCAATACGCCGTCTTCCTCTAATAGTGCGACCGCTCGTTTGATCAACTCAACGTGATCGCGTTGAACATCAAAATCCTGGTCCATTTTCTTAGAGTTAGAAAAGGTCGGCGGGTCGAGAAAAATCACCCCGTATCGCGCTCCTTGCTTGCGCGCCAACCACTCCAGGCAATCTGCCCGCACCAACTCGTGGCCGTGCAAGTCATTGAGTTCGAGGTTGCGCTGCGCCCAGTCGAGATAGGTTTGCGACATATCAACGCTAGTCGTAGATGCGGCCCCCTCCATCGCTGCGCGGACTGTAGCCACGCCCGTATAGGCAAATAAGTTTAAAAAGCTGCGCCCCTGCGCCAATTTCGCCACCAATTCTCGGGTGAGGCGGTGATCCAGGAAGAGACCGGTGTCCAGGTAATTGGCGAAGTTGACCAACAAACGACAAGGGCCTTCGCGCACCTCGCAGAAAGCACCGCCTTGTTCTATCTTCTCGTATTGCGAATGACCTTTTTGCCGATGCCGAACCTTTAGAAAGACCTGCTCAGGAGAAATTTCGAGTACATCCGCTATGGTCACGAGCGCTTCTTCGCGACGATGACGAGCTTTGTCCTGGTCGATACTGCGTGGCGCTTGGTATTCTTGCACGTGCACCCACAATTGCTCGCCCTGATACAAGTCAACCGCCAGCGCGTACTCTGGTAAGTCCGCATCGTAGAGTCGATAGCAAGCGATGTTTGCACGCCGGGCCCAACGACCGAGAATGCGGCGGTTCTTGCGCAATCTATTGGCCAACATCTCAGTACCAGACGAATCACTATCGGCAACCTTCGCCTCTGCGGTGGCATCCTCAATAGGAGGAGACTTTATTCGGTCCGGGGTGAAATACCCCTCTTCAACCTCGAAACGCAACAGCCGACATTCAATTGGACCATTATAGAGCTTATTGTCGAGCAGGGCCCTTAGACCTAGAGCATGTCCAAGTTGCGGGTTGCCGGTGAAGACGGCCGCCTTCCACCCTTGGAAATTCCGCTTGAGCACTTGGCCCAATTCCGCATAGAGACCGCCCAACTCTGTGACCTCGCCCAGCCGTTGGCCATAGGGCGGGTTGACGACGACCAGTCCCGCGGGATTAGAGAGCTTGGGAGTCTTAGAGAGCGCCCGTTGTTCAAAATACACGACTTGCTGCAAACCGGCCCGCTCGGCATGCGTCTTAGCCTGTTGTACGGCCCGCGGGTTCATATCATAACCGATGATCTCGGGCAATTTGGCTATACCCTCTTCCCGGCGAGCGAGCGCCTCTTCGCGCAACCTGCCCCATAGTTTGGGCACGTGCCCTTGCCAGCCGCTAAAACCAAAATAGTCGCGCAACAAACCCGGAGCACAATCGCCGGCAATCCACGCCGCTTCAATCGGCAGTGTTCCTGTGCCGCACATCAGGTCCATCAACGTCCCGCCCGCAGCGGCGACACTTGGCCAGCCAGCGCGCAGGAGAATGGCCGCCGCGAGATTCTCCTTTAGTGGGGCCGGACCGGTTTCGCTGCGATAACCACGACGGTGCAAACTCTGACCGGCCAGGTCGAGGCTAAGCTGAACCCGGTCGCGGTCCAGTCTCGTATGAACACGCAAATCGGGGCGCCCTATATCGATCGACGGCCGCAACCCGCATGCCGTTCGGAATTGATCAACGATCGCGTCTTTGACCTTAAGCGCGCCAAAATGGCTATTGCGTATATCGCGGCTATAGCCGACAAACTCAATCGCCAAAGTACCCTCTGGATCAAGGTGTTCTTGCCAATCGATCTGCTGCACGCCCTCGTAAAGCGCCTCGGCCGTCGGAGCGGGAAACTCACCGATGCGCAACAGAATCCGACTGGCCAGCCGCGACCACAAACAAGCTCTATATCCGATTTCGAGGGGCCCGGCAAAAGAAACCCCCGTCCCCTGCTGACGCACATTTTGCGCGCCTATCTCGTTTAGTTCGGCCGTCAGTAAGTCACCGACACCCTTCGGAGCTGCTGCGTAGTAGTAGTGTAAATCGTTCACTTATTATCGCCTTAAAAAGTGCTTGACCCTGGGAGCGGGTCCTACTAAACTTGGGGTAAAACCTTTTACGCGGAGCATTACATGCAGATCTCGGAGCAAAAAGTCGTTACCATGAACTACGAGGTAGTCGACGACCAGGGCCAACTCATCGATCGATCGGAAGAGGATAGTCCACTGGCCTATATTCACGGTACCGGCCAACTTATCCCCGGTCTAGAAACGGCCCTTGAAGGACGTGGTAAAGGAGACAAAGTCGCCGTTGAGGTACCGCCCGAACAAGGTTACGGAGAGCGGGATGAAGAAGGTGTGCAAACCGTCGCCCGCAATCAATTCGATGACAGCGTCGAAATCGAGGTCGGCATGCAATTTGAAGCCCAGGACGACGACGAAGGACATCAGATCGTTGAGGTCACCGCCGTTGACGGTGAGAATATCACCCTCGATACCAATCACCCGCTTGCTGGTAAGAACCTGCGCTTCGAAGTCGAGATTCTCGACGTTAGAGACGCCTCTGCCGAAGAACTATCGCACGGTCATGTGCACGGACCTGGAGGACACGACCACTAGTCAGATATTCTAAGATAACAGCAAAACAAAAGGCCGCTCCGGATTACCGGAGCGGCCTTTTGTATAAATTGCCAAAAACTACCTCCCCACACCGCCTTATTCCAGACCCTTAGCCATCGATTCTATTCATGCTGGAGGTGGTCAATTTAGCTGTTTTGAAAGTGCGTAATATTTCCCAAGCGCACAAGGGTAATAATCGGTCTAAAAACAAAATCTGTATCTGATTCCGCGGCTCGGTCAACTTTTTTCAGTTTGTGTTTTCTGTGCCCGTTCTTGTAGCCGGTAGCGAGCCGGAGACAAACCCGTGTGCTTGCGAAAGACGCGCGAAAAATGCTGTGAAGTGCTAAACCCCACCCGCGCCGCCACCTGCGATATATTCAACTCAGTAGATTCGAGCAACCTTTTGGCTTGGTCTAAGCTACATTGACTTGAGAGAAACGGGTGAAAAATAATTCGATCTGATCGATGCGGCGCTCGGGTAAGACCCCCCCATAACCCAAGGCCTGTTCCAAGACGGACAACTAGGTTTGCACCCAACGATGGGGACGAGATCGATGCACCTGATACAACACACTGGCCACGTCGAAGATAGGATAGCATTTGACATACATCAGGATGAAAAACAGTTTGGTTTCGACCCGATCTAAGCGGTATTTACCGCCTTTTCCGCCTATAGCGCGACATGTCTTTTATAGCTTATATTTAGTACTGTGTATAATATTATACTTCATGATCTAAATTACCACTTATTGTGCATGATATTATACCAATAACTAATGTTATCTGCTAAGAATCATTGAATATTCAGTCTTAGATACCCCAACCGAGAAATCGTCCATGTCCTTAGGAAGAACGTTAAAAGCACTACGACAAAAACAATCGCTCAATCAGAAGGCACTCTCGGCCCTATCCGGCGTATCCCAGGCCACTATTTCTCGTATCGAAACTGGCCGAGTTCGTCAATTGCGGTCATCGGCACTAAAAAATCTAGCGGATGCATTGGGAGTCTCCGTAGACTTTCTGATGGGAGACAACGAAATATTCGCCCATATTCCCTCCGCAAATATGGGCGGATCAATCCCCGGAGTTCCCGGGGTCCGCGAAGACCGCTTTCGCCAAATCGCCGATACGCTCGATGCCTTCGTGATCCACGAAAACGGCCGAGTGCTCTATGTCAATCAAACGTTGGCGGACCTCTTGGGTTATCGCAAAGAAGAGTTGCTCGGCAAAAACGGCATCGAATTAATCCTGGCTCCACAGTCTCGTTCTGTAACCCAGCGCATGATCGCCAGCCGTTCGTCCGAGACCTACGAAGTGCTTATGGTCCGTTGCGATGGCAGCACTTTCCCCGTTGAAATCACCGGCCGCAATATCAGCGAAAACGTGCGATTGGCCGTCACTCGGGATATTACCGGTCGCCGTTGCCAACAAGCGGTCTCTCGAGTTCAGCGCGCCGGCCTCGAAATCGAAAAGGCGCACGACCTAGGCAAGGTTGTGCGTATTCTCGGCGACGAGCTCGAAGATATGGGGCTACAATTCGAAGCCGTTGGCCTTCAGGTCATCGACGACGAAAAGAACTTGCTGACTTCATACCACGCTTATCCTGAAGCACGGGGTTATCGCTCCTTCCAAGATGTAGCGGACTTGCAAGAATCGCTCGAACGCTTCGCTCCACTGCGCGGCCTGGTTAGCCATTGGCACCGCAACAAAGTCTGGGAGCGCGAGGCGGACGAACGCTTTCTGCAGATGACCCAGTCAGGTCCGTTGGGCGCAACCTACCACCCCGAGATGCTTATCGACGTTCCTTTTAGCCAAGGCATGTTGGGGCTGGGGCTTTCTTCGGGCAATGCCATGCGCACCGAGCATATCGTATCTATGTTAAACGAGCTTTCCCAGCCCATCTCTTTTATCATCAAACGACTTTTTGAGATTCAGTTGCTGCGCGAAGAGTTGGAATCTACCCGCAATCAATTATTGGTTAAACAACGCGACTAGGTGGAATACAATACAAAAGTACTTACCAAAATCAGGCTATCTTTATCTGAGGACCTAGATCTTGTCGGCTTCCCCTGCCGATGGGTCCCACCCCCACTCTACCATCCCCTTACTGATGGAAAGGCGCAGCAATCGTGGCGCTAGGTCTTTCGTACTGCTGCGACTGTGGCATGAAGTACAAAGTCTACACGCCCAAACGCAACCTATTGGGGGGAATTATCACGCCAGTCGTCGACTGGCGTGAGGTAGATGCGCGGGAAGAGGCCGACGGAGAAATCGAAGAAGTACAGCGTCTATAGAGATGAGCCGCTGTTCATTTATTGATGGTCGGGTGACCAAACGCTTGATCTGCTCGGATTGTACCTACAATATTGATCTCACCGAACACTTTCGCACCCGGCTGATCCGCGTTTCGCAATACCGCACTGACGTTGCGATAAGACGCTTACACCGCACTCTCATCGGCTGGTCGCACCTTATTCAAGCCATTAAGCGCGGCAATGCGGAATCCTTCGGCAAAGGTCGGATAATTGAATATCTGATCGACGAAGTAGTCGATCCGCGCACGAAAATTGATCGCCATCTGCCCCAGAGGAATGATTTCTGTGGCGTTGGTGCCAATGATATGGGCGGCGAGTACTTCAAGCGTTTCAGCATGAAAAATCAGCTTGATCATGCCAGTCGTATCACCGGCAATAGGACCGCGCGCTGTTTCGTGATAGCTGGCGCGCCCGACTTCGTAGTGGATGCCATTCTCGCGTAGCTCCTGTTCAGTCGGCCCGACACTAGATATCTCCGGCACGGTATAAATGCCGTAAGGGAATATCTCTGGGAAATGGTGACTGCTGAGCAAGAAGGCATTGCGCACCGCCAAGCGACCTTGCTCCATTGATGTCGATGCAAGGGACGGAGGCCCGATAACGTCCCCGGCCGCGTAAATGTGCGGACAGGCGGTCTGGAACAGGGCGTTGACCGGAATATTCCCGAGCTTGTCGAGCTCAATGCCGGCATTTTCCAAGTCTATTCCCTCGACATTCGCGATCCGGCCCATAGAATAAAACAAACAGGGGGCAATGACTTCCTCCCCATCCTTCATCTTAACCATCGCCTGGCCGTCTTTGCTATGCGTGATTTCTTCGATCGCCTGCCCAAGACGCAGGTCAACACCTATTTTCTTGATATAATTGGCGAAGATCTCTCCGATCTCTTCGTCCAGCATACGCATAATACCCACCCGACGATCTAACAACACGACCTCAATACCCAGTGCGGCAAACATCGTTGCATACTCGCAACCAATGACCCCGCAACCGACGACGATCATCTTATCGGGCAGTCGCTTCATCCGGAAGATTTCATCCGAATCCATAAAGACCAGATCGTCGCTGGGAATATTAATCGGATGTCGGGGCCTCGATCCCGTACTAATAAGTGTATTGGCCGCAACGATCTGATGGGTGACCTCACCAGCGATATTGCTTACTTCAATAAGGTGCTCATCGGCAAAGCGGGCCGATCCATAGACCATCTGCACACCATTGGCCTCGCACTGTTTTTTCAGCACGGCGTCCTCGTCGCCGATCACTTTATTGAGACGGACTTGCAAATCCTCCATCGAAATTTCTTGTTTGCTTTGACGGGTCTCGCCATCAAAATAAACCGATTGCAAAAAACCACTTAAATCCAATATGGCCATCCGCAATGCTTTGGATGGAATGGTGCCCTGGTGCAGGCAGGAGCCACCCAACATGCCCATACGATCTATAATTGCAACGCTTTTCCCAGCTTTCGCACCCTGGATTGCTCCCTTTTGGCCAGCCGGTCCGGCACCGATTACAGCTAAATCAAAGCTTAGGGTTTCCAATGTTTTATCTCCCTGATAGGGCAAATCAAAATATCCATGCTCCCGCGTGCTCCCGCTATGACGCGCTATGAACGCGCTTCTTCGATACTGACTTTCCGCTGACCTGCACGGCCCGCTGGAGCTTCTATTATGCTCGGCGGAACCTCTCCGGCCAACTGCATACGCCGCAAGAGTCGTTCTTTCATAATCTGTGCGACTTCTCTATGCGATTCCAAGCCAATTAGGTTGTTTAGTTCATACGGATCGGCCTGCAGATCGTAGAGATACTGCTCTTCGTACTGATCAGCCCCCGCCACACCTTTCCCATGCGCTTCCGGAGCGTCGACCCCGTATTTCCACCGTTGCGTTCGCACCGCCCGCCCCACCTGTGCTTCGGATATCTGAACAAAAATCTCTTCGGGCCAATCTGCGTCATTATCGCGCACAAGCGGCATCAGCGATTGGCCTTGCATATGTTCGGGCACCTCTAAACCGGCCGCATCCAATAGGGTTGGGGGCAAGTCGATCAAACTAATCAACTCTTTCAGTTGACCGCCGCCGCGAAACCCAGGCCCGGTAAAAGCGGTTGGTACGCGAATCGAGCTTTCATGGCATGAGCGTTTGTATTCACCATTGCGCGTTTTAAAGTGGCAACCGTGGTCCGAAGTAAAGAGGACAATGGTGTCTTCGTCCATGGCCAAACTCTTGAGCGCGTCGTGCAGACGACCATACGCTTCGTCTAGCCTCTTGACCATCCCATAATAGCCGCCTAGGTGCTGTTGCGTCGAACCACCCAGCGCCGCCAAGTCAGGCGGAACCCAACCACCGGTATACGTTTCCCGATAACCGTCGGGCGGCGGGTAGTCATCTAGGTGATTCTGATGGTGTGGCTCAATATACGATATGAACAGAAAAAAAGGATCATCGCCTTGCGCATCAACATAACGAATCGCCGCATCGGTAACGGCATCGACTCGATAACCGGGCAGATGAACCTCCTGCTCGTCGTTATCGTAGAGGACTGTATTATAGGCATCAGAAGTAAATTCAAGAATATTGGACGCCAGCCAATACTGATAGCCGAAACGCGCCGAGGCCGGCACGGGTCCCTTGGTCTCCGGTTCATGCAGATGCCACTTACCGATATAACCGGTATTGTACCCCGCATCGGCAAAATAATGCGCGAGGGTCCGACTATCATCCGGTAGAGGAATGGCATTGCTATGACAACCCGTCGTTGTAGCGTAGAGCCCGGTTTGCAGACAAGAGCGCGCCGGGCCGCAAACCGGTTGGCAGGTAAACGAACGAGCCGCGTGCGTATGCTCACGGGCTAGGCGATCGAGATTGGGCGTAAGCCCCATCGGGTTGCCATGCAGGCCGGTTGTGTCCCACCGTTGCTGATCAGTGAAAAATACAATGACATTCGGCTTTTTAGCACTTTTGCCCATGCTTATTGCTCAATCGTCTTATTCGCCGCAAGCTGCAAATTCGCCAGCACTTGGTCCATATTCTCGCCTTCAATCGCCTCAACCATCGCTTTTTGAATCAACCGTCGCACTTGCTGATAGCTCGCGATGGTCGGCTCAGACTTCCCGTAGTCCAACATGCTAAAGGCCACCCCGTAGTGCGGGTTTTCCGCGAAATAACCCTGCAACTCTTTGGCCGTGCTCTTGCGCACCGGAAAGTAATTGCTCGCCCGCACCCATCTTGCCTGCTGCTCGGGCGCGGTGAGCCACTTGAGAAATAACCACGCTGCCAACTGCTGCTCGGGCGTGCTGGCGCAAATCGATACGCTAGCTCCATAGATGTCGACCACCGGCGTCTCGCCCGTCTGCGGCGGATGTGTCACACCCCACTCGAAATCCAACCCAGAATCCTCAATACCACTTTTGTAAAAGGGCAAGCCGGAGGAAGAATCCTGGGAAAAGAGGATCTGCCCGGTGACAAACTCGTTCAGTTCGGCGTCCTGTTCACCGGCGACGTCTATGACACCCGCCGCCAATAATTCGCGCATCAACTCCAAGGCTGCCCTGACCTCGGGCGAGTCCAAGAGATAAGCGGTGCCGTCTGCATTGACCAAATCGCCGCCGCGACTGAAGACCATCGCGGCCAATCGGCTGGTGTCGATATCGAGCAAGAAACCTAAGCTGCGCGAAGTATCTTTGCTTTTGCTAAAAGGCCGTTGCTTCGCCAAACGGCACATCTTCGCGAATTCATCCCAGTTCGCTGGCGGTTTGTCATAGCCTAGCTCGCGCAGCCAGTCGAGGTTGTAATAGAGCAACTCCATCGAGCGATTCGGCGGGAAACCGATCTGTGCGCCGCCAACATTATCCTGGCGGAGAAAGGCTTGCACATAATCCTGGCGCTCTTCTGGCGAAAAACCCCATTTGGGCGATTCCATATAGGGCATTATATCCACGATGCCATCGGCCTGATAATACGCCATCGCCTGGTTTTGATAGGCTACGACCAAACTTGCCGCTAGGGAACCGCTCTGGATACCTACGTTCATCTTATTGTAAATGTCCCCGTAGCGACCGACATATTCACCGCGCACGCTAATTCCGTGGCTATTGCTCTGGTTAAAGTCGGCGATCAGCTTCTGTAGGGCTTCTTCTCGTTCGCGGGTATGCTGGTACCAGAAGACAACCTCTTGACCTTCGGGGTTGAGTGTCTCTATATCGGTCTGCTGCTCTTGCGTCGTCTCTTGTTGGCCACCGCAAGCTGAGAGAACAGCGCATAGAACTCCCGCTATCCCATTCTTCAGTTTCATCGTCTATCCTTTGAGTCCAGACATGGAAATACCTTCGGTGAATTCGCGCTGTATAAGAAAGTACGCCAGCAATACGGGGACGGTTGCAATAACGGCCCCGGCCATTTGCAAATGCACCTCGGCCCCGGCCTCGCTAACGAATTGCTGTAAGCCAACCGAGATCGGGCGCCAATCTGGTGTATTGGTCACCAATAAGGGCCAGGCCAACGCGTTCCATGAACCAATATACGTAAACATACCCACCGTCAGGAGGGGAGCTCGACATAAGGGCAGCAAAATCTGAAATAGGAAACGCACATGGCCAGCACCGTCGATGCGCGCTGAATCCCATAACTCATTGGGAATACCGCGCATAAACTGGCGCAACAGAAAAATACTAAAAGCGCTGGCCATAAAAGGAATGGTCATCGCCGGCCAATTATTGAGCCAAGCGAAAGGCATGTTGCGGTGCAACCAGGTGATCGTAAGAAAATTGGGTACGATGGTCACGGTTTCGGGAATCATCAACGTAGCCAATACGCCAGCAAAAACCGTATCCCGCCCACGAAATTCCATGCGCGCCAACGGATACGCCGCCAGCAGCGAAAAGAGCAGGGTTCCGCTTACCTGTATAACCGCAATAATTAACGAATTCTCGAAATAGAGACCGAAATCTGCTTCCTGCCAGGCTTTGAGATAATTGCCCCACTGTAAACTCTCGGGCAAAAAGACCCGGCGCAACGACTCTCCCCGGGTCATAAAGGAAGCGAGCAACATCCACGCAAAAGGAAAACCCGCCGCTAAACCACCTAGCCCTAAACCACCGTATACTAACCAGGTTTTCCCCCCCTTAATCGCCATAGAACACCCGCTTGCCAAGCACCTGATTCTGCAATAGTGTCAGCACCAAGATGGCAACAAAGAGCACAAAGGCCATCGCCGAGGCATAACCGGCGTTGTGAAACTCAAAAATCTGGTCAAAAATGGCGACACTAAGCACATCGACGGATTCTCGCGCCCCAGGCGTGCGCATAATGTAAATGTGGTTAAACGCTTTGAACGTACCGATTACCGCCACCATCGACAAAAAGAATAGGGTGGGGGAGACCAAGGGTAGGGTGATGTGGCGAAAGACCTGCCACCCATTGGCCCCATCCATCTCCGCTGCTTCGTAATAGTGCCTGGGGATAGCGCTCAACCCGGCCAGCAAAATCACCGTATCATAGCCGACATAGACCCAAATGTTATAGAGAATGATCGAGGTCAAAGCCATACTGGGAAAACAACTGTCCACCCATGTAGGCCAAGTCTCCATTCCAACGCCTTGCAAGAACAGGGCGACCACCGACTTACTCTCGTAAAGCCAGCGTTGGTTTTCGAACCCGAAAGTGCTCCAAAAACGATTGGCTAATGAGGACGGGTGGGGACTAAAGATCGTTCGGAAGACCACGGCCGAGGCGATGACTGGTGTGACATAGGGCAAAAAAAACAAAATGCGGAACGTGCCTTTGGCCCGCATACTTTTGAAAAGCAAATAAGCCAGACCGGTCGCCAAACTCAGCTGTAGCGGAATGGTGCCAATCGCATAGAAAAAAGTAACCTTGAAACCATTGTATAACGCCGGATCGCCCGTGGCTGCCAAGCCGTTCAAACCCAGCTCGAACAACACCCAAAGGCCGGGCAGCAAAAGGATACCCCAAGCCAGGTAAACATAGGCAGAAGGCAAGCCGCGTTCGAGTAGGTGGCTGCGCAAGCGATAAGCAGCCCAGACGATCCCGACCCCCAATAGCAAGAAGACCAAATGCTGGGGATCGCCCAAAGCACGGACATAGTGCTCGAACCCAATCAGCGCTTCTTTCTTTATGCGCCACTTGTGCAAGCTGACATAGAAAGCATAGCCAATCGGAAAGAGTCCGAACCCAACCAAGACGACAAGTGCTGGCGTAAGGAAAGCCCAGGCGGTCAGCTGTTCTGTGCGGCGGGTATCCATCGGCTTGGGTCGTACTGAGAGGTTAGGCACTGCATTATGAAAGCTTCTGGGCAACGCGAAAACGCGGAGAAGAAAGCCCTATCCAGATTTTATACGATAGATCCTATATCCAATATTGTCAATGTCTAATGAAGATTATAGACATCTCGTTGAGCCGCAAAAAAACAGGGCGACGCCCCTTGGACGACGCCCTCTATCCATCAATACTTAGCGCGCTTATTCGTCCGCAATAGCTTCGATTGTCACGCTAACCCTTACCTCGTCACCTAAAACGCCGGCCGCATCAGCCCAACTATTAACCGCATAGTCAGAGCGCAAAAGCGCCGTTCTGGTTTCGAAACCGGCCACTGGTTTTTGGTTATACGGATGCGTGCCTATCCCTAAAACTTCTACTGGCAGAGTAATGGTCTTGGTCTGGCCGTGCATAGTGAACTCGCCCGTCACCTGCAATACCTCATCCTTCACCATAGCCTTGGTGCTCTTGAAGGTAATGGTGGGGAATTGCTCAACATCAAAGAAATCTCCGGATTTGAGATGGCCGTCGCGCTTGACGTTATCTGTATCGAGACTGGCTACCTGGACAGTCGCTTCGATCCGGGTTTTCTCGGGATGCTCGGCATCGTAATGAATCGATCCAGAGAATTCGTTGAATTGGCCACTGGTGCGACTGACCTAGTGACGAACGCTAAAGGCCACATTCGAATGCTCAGAGTCAATTTGATATTCTTCAGCACCTGCGGTACTGACGAGCAAGACAGCCATTGCTGCAATGCCCATTTTAATGTGGCGCATATTCTTTCGCTCTTTCTATGAAGACTTATCAGCTATTTTCTTAGAATATATTGTTGAGCTTCTTTTTGTAAATGGAGGGCCTGTGCAACTCGCGGCAACTAAAAAATGGTACAAAAAAAGAGGCTCCTGAAGTCTTTCACTCCAGGAGCCTAATGTTGGCTGCCTCCCTAGGGCTCGAACCTAGAACCTCCTGAACCAGAATCAGGCGCACTACCAATTGTGCTAGGAGGCAACTATCGTAAAATATGGCGGAGAGAGAGGGATTCGAACCCTCGGTACAGGTTACCCCATACAACAGCTTAGCAGGCTGCCACCTTCGGCCACTCGGTCATCTCTCCACGAACATTTAAAACAAACTTTTAGACTGGCGGAGGGTGAGGGACTCGAACCCTCAAGGGCGTTAACCCGGCGGTTTTCAAGACCGCTGCCTTACCAATTAGGTCTAACCCTCCTCAACCCTTAGCGAGGGGTAAATATAAAGGAGGCACTGTCTTAGGTCAACCCCGCCCGTGCTTATTCAGTGTCCTCCGTCGGCGTATCTTCGTCCGTATCTCCGCTCGCGACTTCGCTTATATCTTCAGTATCTGCACTCGCGACTTCACTTGCAGTTTCTCCATTTTCTGCTACCTTCGCCCCGTCAACCTCACCTTCACCCTCGCCCTCACCTTCGAGTATTTCATCTTCACTCTTGGGCAGGCGCGTCATGTCGATAACCTTGTCGCCTTTGCCGAGATTGATCACCCTAACGCCTTGGGTATTGCGACCAATGGTGGAGAGTGCTTCTACGGGCAGGCGAATCATGATGCCATTCTGCGTCATGATCATGATCTCTTCTTCGCTCTGAACTTCTTTGCAGGCTACCACATCGCCATTGCGTTCGGTGGTCTTGATGTCAATGACCCCCTTGCCGCCGCGATGCTTGCAGGGATATTCCGTCTGGTTGGTGCGCTTGCCGTAACCATTTTCGCAAATGGTCAACAAAGTGCTGTCTTCGCTTAGTACGGCCATGTCAACCACTTCATCGCCGGGCCGCAGGCTAATGCCTTTAACACCGGTGGAGACTCGGCCCATACGGCGCACTTCGCCTTCGTTGAAACGCATTGCCAGACCACTGCGCGTCAGCAGCGATATATCTTGCTGACCATCGGTAATCGCCGCACCGATAAGATCGTCATCGTCCTGGATCTTTAGGGCAATGATGCCGTCGCGGCGAATATTTTGATAGGCCGAAAGCACTGTTTTTTTGACGATGCCATTGCGCGTGGCGGTAAACAGGAACTGATCGTCGCTAAACTCGCGCACCTGGACGATGGTGCAGATCTGGTCGTCTTGGCCGATCGGCAATAGATTGACAACCGGGCGGCCTCGGGCTGTGCGCTCGCCTTCGGGTATGCGGTAGACCTTGAGCCAATACCACTTGCCCTTGGAGGTCAAGAACATCATGTAGGAATGCGTCGAGGCGACAAAAAGATGTTCGACGAAGTCCTCATCCTTGGTCTTCATTGCCGTAACCCCGCGACCACCGCGATTCTGCACACGATAGGCCCTCGGTGGCATGCGCTTGATATAACCTTCGCGCGATATGGTAACAACCATATCTTCTTCGGCAATCAAGTTTTCAATATCGAACTCTTCCGCGGCGTAAACAATCTCCGTGCGGCGATCGTCGCCGAAGCGCTCGGTGACTTCGTCGATTTCGTCCTTGATGATTTGCATCTGCCGTTCTGGGCTGGCGAGAATGCCGCGCAGATCTTCGATAGTCACCATCAACTCGTTGAATTCGCTTTCAATCTTGTCGCGCTCCAGGCCGGTCAAACGCTGCAAAGGCATGCTCAGGATCGCCTGGCATTGCAGCTCGCTTAGCTCGAACTGCTCCATCAGTCGATTACGCGCTTCTTCCGGGTTTGACGAAGCGCGAATCGTCGCGATCACCGCGTCGATATTGTCCAGCGCAATGCGCAAACCTTCGAGGATATGAGCCCTCGCTTCGGCCTTCTCCAGATCAAACTGCGTGCGCCGCAAAATTACATCGTGGCGATGCTCGACATAGTGCTGCAGCATCTGCTTGATATTGAGCATCTCGGGGCGGCCCTTGACGATGGCCAGCATCATCACCCCATACGTCGTCTGCAACATGCTATGACTATAGAGTTGGTTCAGCACGACTTCGGCCTGGGCATCGCGCTTGCATTCGAAAACGATGCGCAAACCATTGCGACCCGATTCGTCGCGGATATTGCTCAGGCCTTCTATGGTTTTGTCGCGCACTAGGTCGGCGATTTTTTCGAGCAGGTTGGACTTATTAACCAAGAAGGGGATTTCAGTGATAATTATGTTTTCGCGGCCGTTCTTTTGCATCTCGATATCTGCACGAGCCCTTAGATAGACCATGCCTCGACCTGTGGCATAGGCTTGTCGCACTCCGCTCATCCCATAGATCACGCCACCGGTGGGAAAATCTGGCGCTTTGATATGTTCCATCAGCTCGTCGATCTCGATCTCGGGATTGTCGATCAGCGCATTAAGCCCGCCAGCGATCTCTCGCAGGTTGTGCGGGGGGATCTTTGTCGCCATACCGACAGCGATACCCATCGAGCCATTGCAGAGCAAGTTCGGAAACTTGGAGGGCAAGACCTGCGGCTCCTGCCGGGTCTCGTCGTAGTTATTGACGTATTTAACCGTGTTCTTTTCGAGATCGGCCAGCGACTCCATCGACGGCCAGGTCAGCCGCGCTTCGGTATAACGCATGGCCGCAGGCGGATAACCGTCAATCGAACCAAAGTTACCCTGGCCTAGCACCAGCGGATAGCGCATGCGGAAATCCTGCGCCATATGCACCAGCGTCGGGTAGACGATGGCCTCACCGTGCGGATGGTAGTTGCCCGAGGTATCGCCGGCGATCTTGGCGCATTTGCGGTAACCGCGGTTGGGCGCCAAACTCAGATCGTTCATCGCAACTAGGATACGGCGTTGCGATGGTTTGAGCCCGTCACGCACATCGGGTAGCGCACGCGACAGGATGAAACTCATGGAATAGTCGAGAAAGGAAGTTTTGAGTTCCTCTTCGATTTTGACCTGTATTACTCTTGATTCTGGAGCTTTTGTTTGTTCTGTTTCTTCTGTCATCAACCTCTACCTTTGGGGTTTGGCTATGGTCAAATGTCCAGGTTCTTTACATCCAACGCATACTTCTCGATAAATTCGCGCCGTGGCTCGACTTGCTCACCCATCAGCAAGGTAAAGAGATGCTCGGCCTCAACGGCGTCGTCTATCCTCACCTGCAACAGGGTCCGCCGGTCCGGGTCCATCGTCGTTTCCCATAGCTGCTCGGGATTCATTTCACCCAAGCCCTTATAGCGCTGGATCATAATGCCGCGACCTTCGCCTGATTCGCCACCACCGAGCGCCTCAATATGCTTGGCGCGTTCGGTTTCGTCGAAGGCGTAGCGCTCTTGTTTGCCCTTCTTTACGAGATAGAGCGGTGGTTGAGCTAGGTAGAGCTTGCCCTTCTCGATCAGATCGCGCATATAGCGAAAAAAGAAAGTCATGATCAGCGTGCGGATATGGCTACCGTCGACATCGGCATCAGCCATAATAATGACCTTGCCATAACGCAGCTTCTCGATGTCGTATTCTTCGCCGAGGTTAGTGCCAAGCGCCGTGATTAGTGGCAATAGTTTGTCGTTGCCAATAACGCGGTCGATACGGGCCTTCTCGACGTTGAGCGGTTTGCCGAACATCGGCAAGACGGCTTGGAAGCTCTGATCGCGCGCCATTGCGGCCGAGCCACCGGCCGAATCACCCTCGACCAAATAGATCTCGGTTTTCTCTGGATCGCGGATTGAGCAATCCGCCAGTTTGCCGGGTAACGAGGCCCCATCCAATATGCCTTTACGACGGGTCAGTTCGCGGGCTTTGCGCGCCGCTTCGCGGGCACGACCGGCATCGACAATTTTGTCAATTACGCGTTTGGCCACATCTGGATTTTCGTCCAGATACATGCTCAGCGCTTCGGATACGAAGGAGTCGACGATGCCTTTGACTTCGCTATTGCCTAGCTTGCCCTTGGTCTGCCCCTCAAACTGAGGCTCGGGAACTTTGACGCTGATAACAGCGGCAATGCCCTCTCGCGTATCTTCGCCGGCAACGTTGAATTTGACATTTTTGAGCAGGTTATTGCGATTGGCGTAGCTATTGATCGTCCGCGTCAGTGCCGAGCGAAATCCCACCAAGTGAGTACCGCCATCGTCGGTTTTGATATTGTTGGCGTAGGTGAAGAGCGTCTCTTGGTAGCTGTCGTTGTATTGCATCGCAACTTCCACAGAGACTCCGTCGCGCTCACCTTGTAGATAGATCGGGTCCGGATGCAAAACACTGCGGCCCTCGTTGAGAAAACGCACGAACTCCTCAACACCACCTTCGTAGAGATATTGGGCCTCTTCTCCGCTGCGGGCATCTCGCACATTGATACCTAGGCCTTTGGTCAAAAAGGCCAGTTCACGCAATCGGTAGGCGATATAATCGAAGCTGAATATTACCGACTCGAAAATTTCTGCGTCGGGCTTAAACTCTATGATCGTGCCCGTCTCTTCGGTATCACCAATGATATCCAGACCTGTTTCTGGAATGCCTCGGGCAAATTTCTGCAAGTGTACTTTGCCCTTTTGCCAGACTTCCACCGTACACCACTCGGACAATGCGTTGACGACCGAAGCACCCACACCATGCAAACCGCCGGAAACCTGATAGGCTTTTTTATCGAATTTGCCACCCGCATGTAACATCGTCATCACAACTTCTACACCCGACTTATTCTCCCCGGCATGGAAATCAGTCGGAATACCGTGTCCGTCGTCTTTGATGTGAACAGTGCCTTGTTCGGTTATCGTCACGTCAATGCGCGAGCAACGACCCGCCATTGCTTCATCAACGCTATTATTGACGATCTCTTTTACTAGCTCATGCAGTCCATTTTCGCCAGTATCGCCAATATACATAGCTGGGCGTTTGCGCACGCCTTCGAGCCCCTTGAGGACCTGAATAGCATCAGCATTGTATTCTTCCGGCTGCGATGCTTCCGCTTCTTCCTCGGGAACGTCTCTGGCTAGTTCCGTCATCTACTTCTCCTTTTATGCGCTTTATACATCTTCTGACTCAGTCTGATTCAATAATCTCAGTCCCTTCACGACCTCACTGCCCAATAGCTGATTGATCCGTGCGATTATATCCTGCTGCATAAAACTCAGTTGCGTTCGCCATACGGCCGATGGAACGGCAATTTCTAATTGCCCACGCCGCACGCGCAATGGCCGGGCGTGCTGAGCCAGCGCGGACCCGACCGCCTCCTCCCAAACCATACGCGCTCGACATTCGGCTAACTTTTGTCCTGCTCCCAATTCCGCGATAACACTTTCGAGCAAACCATCAAGCAACGTTGGCGAACCTAGCGAACGTTCGTCACTTTTGGAGGTCGATCGCCTCGAAAGTGGATTCCTGGCGGGCGTCGGGGTCTTGGGGCGTCGTCGCGATGACTTGTTCAAATTCATTGATTATGTCCAGTAATTCGCCTATTCGGCCGGGATCCAACTCTGAGAAAACATCATCCAACAGCAACACGGGCTGGCGGCCCGTTTGTTCCTCCATATAGCGCGCTTCGGCGAGTTTCCAAGAGATCAAAACCGTTTTGAGTTGACCTTCTGAAGCGTAGATCTCAGCCGATTCGCCGTTTAGCGTGAATTTTAAATCGTCGCGATGAGGCCCACTGAGCGTATGCCCCATTTGCGCCTCCTGATCTCTGCGGCGTTCAAGTGCCTCCTTCAACTCGGTACGAAGTGCTTCTAGCCCGCTTTCTTTTGCGCCTTGATAAGTAATTACTACTTCTTCATCAGCCGGCGAAAAGCGGTCGTAGTAACGAGTAAAAGGCCCATTGATCTTTTCTAATGCTTCTAAACGGTGTTTGCGAATCTCAGCGCCCAATTCAACCAACTGCACATCCCATGGCTCCATTACCTGTCGCTCTACAGGGCCTCGGTTCGATTTTTTTGCCGCGCGCAATAGATGGTTCCTCTGGGTCAACACGCGGTTATACCGTTGCAGGTCGCGCAAATAACTCGCGCTAGACTGCGAAATAAGTATATCGAGAAGACGCCTTCGCTGAGCAGGGAAGCGCAAGACCAGTGATACATCTTCGGGCGAGAAATGAACGGTGCGGAATACGCCTAGTAAATCCGAAACTCTTGGTAGGGGATTCGCATCTACAAATGCTTTCTTGCCTTCTTTCTTGTCATAGAAAATGCGCAACTGATGATCGTGGCGTTCATCGGTGCATATCGCTTGAATGTCAAAGAACTCTTCACCGTGCGGTACCGCTTGTGGATCTTTAGCGCCGCGCACTGATTTACCTATCGATAAATAGGAAATCGCCTCCAGAATATTGCTTTTGCCACGGCCATTTGGACCAAAGACCAGTGCATAATCCGCCGCAAAACTCAGCCGGATCGCGGCAATATTGCGGAAAGGCCTCAAAATCAACTCACGAATCCGCACTTTGGGTCTGCTTACCTCATCCGGTCGGTCGTAAGGGCATTAGTAGACAAAAGTAATCTTCGCCCTCTTTTTGCTCTGTTGGTCGTAAAAGCGCTGCTGTGACGTGATTTTCGAGCTCGAAACGAATCTCGTTCGTATCCATTTTGCGGAGAATTTCAATCAAATACTGGGCGTTGTAGCCGATTTCCATCTCATCTTCTGTGTATTGGGCCGGAATAACTTCCCTTGCTTCGCCCCCGATTTCAGGACTAGCAGCCGACAACTCAACCTGGCCGCTGTTCAGCTTAAAACGCACCTGCCGAGTATACGAACTGGATAGAATAGACACACGGCGCACTGCTGGCAGTAGGTCTTCGCTAGCTATTCTCAATTCTTTTTTATTATTCTGAGGTATTACTTGGCCATAATCGACATATGGGCCTTCGATAAGCCGCGACAATAATTTTTTGCGGCCCATTTCAAATAGGACCTGTGTTTCACCCAAGGTTATTTTAACTGGCCCACCTTGACCACCTAATAGCTTGACGATCTGGCTCAGAGCTTGAGGTGGAACGATGACGGAAGATTCTTCGTCGCCTTTTACCTGGTCCTTTAAATCGATTGCCAATTTATAACAAGCTAAGCGGGATCCGTCGGTCGCGACCATTTGCATCCCTTGGCTATCAATCCGCCAGAGCACGCCATTGAGCACTGGGCGCGTATCATCTCGAGAAACAGCAAAAGCCGTTTTATTGATCATATCAACCAAGACACTTGAATCTGCTTCGTCATCGCCAAGCGTCAGGCCCACCCCCTCGAGGGATGTCGGCATATTGGGAAACTCATCTGCTGCCATACCCGAGAGACTATACGCTCCTTCGCTGCTGTCGGCCTCTCCAAGCCGCCCTGAGAGCTTTAAGCGATCGTCCTGGACTTCTATACTCAATTCGGCGTCGGGCCACTCTCGGGTGATCTCTGCCAGTGTACGGGCCGGTACAGTAATCCGACCTTTCTTCTCTATTGCAGCTGGTACCTCAGTGCGGATTGACAAATCTAAATCCGTCGCTGCCAGCGACAGAGTTTCCCCATCGGCCTCGAGCAGAATATTTGCCAAAACCGGAAGAGCCGGTTTAGAGGGCACTGCATCTAACACGGTATCGATGCCTTGCCACAACTCATTGCGATCTACAGTTAGCTTCATACTTGTGTATCATCCTCGTTTTTGTGCTTCCCTATATAATTTAGCCTATATTTATACCGTGTCAAGTTCATTTATATTAGGTCTCGTTCATTAATTTAGTCGACATACAATCTTTCAAATTTAACTATGTAAGTGTTTTATAAACAGTATTTTAATAAACACATAGGGCCAAGGTTGCAAATCCTCCATTTATAGACACCGAATACTGAACGTATGAGTATGTGTGTATGAATTGAGGCGGGGGGTGTGTGCAAGTAAATAGGATTCCCCACACCCTTTACTATAAGAAATATACACTAAACTGTGTTCTTTTATTTATTGAAGTTCTAGTAGTAGTGTTGATATGTGGATAACCTTAAAAAAAGCGCAAGCGTTGGATGCATAAAAGCGGTTTAAACTACAAAAGGTTAGGGTAGACACATAAAGCCTAGATTAATCTATAAATCTCTGTGGATAAGAACGTGTATAAGATGAGATATACACGAAAACAACCACACTTAGAGCATCAACAGCTCCCGCTTGAACTTATCCACACTCAATTAGCCCTATGATGTGGATAGGGATGTTGATAGTTTTCCACTGTCAATTTGGCACAATATATGAGGGAATCCGAAAACCAATGAGTTCAATTATTGTCAATCTCATTGAGTATGGGCTTCCCGAGATGGCAATACTTGACGGTAATATTAGCTGATCGGGTTGTTTTGGAACTCTAAGGAGATGCCCAGATATAGCGTTTTTATTGATGTTTGATATTCGCGTAGGGCGGAACTATGCGGAACTAGTAGGGAAATTCCAGGTGAAGCTGGAGGGGGTTTTGCTTATGTGGGGGCGTGTTGTCTGCGGATGGTTTCGGATAAATCTTCTACAATTCGAGCGAAGGAGGGATCATTCTTGCACTTCTTTTCGACGCTACGAACAGCATGGATGACCGTGCTATGATCGCGATTGCCGAAGTGTAAACCGATCATTTTGAGGGGATTCTTAGTAAGGCGCTTAGATAGGAACATGGCGATGTGACGAGCAGCCGTAATATCTTGTTTACGCCCTTTTCCAATAAGTTGGTTTAATGTCAGACTGAAGTGATCAGCGACATGTTGTTGAATTGCTTCAATATTCAAATCAGATATTTGATCGGGACCCCTAGTTTGTACAATCTGCTTAGCGGCTTCTATCGTCAATTCTGTCTTGTGAATTGAGCAATAAGCCATTAGATGTATCAATCCGCCTTCTAATTCGCGAACATTACTGCTTATATAACTCCCAAGAAAGGCTGCAACATCATCTGAAAGCAATATTCCAGTGCGCTCTGCTTTTTGATGGAGGATCGCAATACGGGTCTCTAGATCAGGTGGTTCTATTGGTGTCACTAATCCCCACTGGAAACGAGAGATTAGTCTTTCCTCTAATCCTTCCAGTTGGCCTGGTGGACTATCGCAGGTCATCACGATCTGTTTGCCATCCTGATGCAAAGCGTTGAACGTGTGAAAGAATTCGCTCTGCGTTTGTTCACCACGTAGTAGGAATTGGATATCGTCTACTAATAGAATGTCTACGCTGCGGTAAGATTTTTGAAATTCACTGGTATTGCGGTTCTTTAGCGATTCAATAAAATCGCTCATAAACTTTTCCGAAGGCACGTAAACGACTTTTTGTACTAGGTTGAGACTACGGGCGTGGTGGCCTATAGCTTGCAATAGATGGGTTTTCCCTAAGCCCACAGCCCCATAGATCACTAAGGGGTTGAACTGGGTTTTCCCTGGCGAGTTGGCAACGGCTAATGCCGCAGCATGGGCAAAACGATTGCCTTCCCCAATTACGAAATCATCAAAAATATAGCGTTCATTGAGTGATGATGGTTGCGTTGGAGCTGACTCAGATACATTTGCATTGCCCTCGGGCGAATCCAACGTCTTTACAGGTTCTACGGGGCTTGTCTGAATAGATGGATCGGGTTGAGCTTGATACGGTTTATGCATCAGGTGTGATTGATTTGATGCAGGGGTGGGGTTTAGAGCCTTTTGCTCAGGCTCTGACGCTTGTTCGACCACAAAAGAGACTTTTGGAACGAGCGCGGTCTCTTCTTTAACGGCCAATTGGATCATTCCCAGGTAGTGGTTTTCTACCCAGTCTGCAAAGAATAGACTGGGAACCTGGATTATTAATTGATCTTCGTCAAAGCGGTTTACTAGCGTGGGACGGAACCAATTACTAAAGCTCTGGGGGCGAACCTGCCGCTCTATATTGAGCAGACACTGGGCCCACAGTTCATGGGGATCCTGTGTTTCCAACGTCATTTTATAGTGCTCTAATTCAGGATTTGGGGAAGAATTTTTAACCTATGGAAAATGGGATTGATCGTCAAGAGCCTCCTGTATAATTTGTTCTTGAAATCCCTTTATAGACAAAGAGTTAAAAAATATTGACACCAACTGAAATTGCAGCTAAATTAGTCTGTTTCCACCATGATCTTTAAAACGGGATTTTTATTGTGAAACGTACATTTCAGCCCAGCAACAGAAAACGTCGTAACAAGCATGGTTTCCGCAAGCGCATGAGCACTTCGGCTGGCCGCAATATTCTTAATCGCCGCCGTAGAAGAGGCCGCAAACGCCTGGCCGTATAATTTACGATGGCCTGGATAAGGGGCCAATGTCTCTGGATTCGCTGTGATCGTAATGGAAGTGGTGGCCGGTCCAACAGGGGTGCTGCTTCCCGTGGTCAGGTTTTCGTCGTCCGTCGCAAACTAGGCAATGCAGTAAAGCGTAATAGGCTTAAGCGTCGCTTGCGTAGCATTTGTCGTAGCCGCCCTTTCTTTCCCAATGCGCTAGTCGTTTTCTGCCAACCTTCGGCTGTTAATGCTCCTTATGCCGATTTGCAGAGAGAACTAGACTCTTTGGTTTCAAGACTCCCGACATCTCCTCAATGAAGAATTTCGCCATACTTCTCGTTCGTTTTTACCGGCTTTTCCTTTCTCCCTTTATTCCTCCTTCTTGTCGTTTTCTACCAACGTGCTCCGACTATGCCGAGGAAGCTCTAAATAAATACGGTGCTCTCAAAGGAGCATTCCTCGCGGTAAAACGAATAAGCCGATGCCATCCTTGGGGTGGGCATGGGCACGATCCTGTACATTAAATCTACTATTACTAATCATTGCAACTTATTGTTTATAAAAGGGTAACATATTACTATGGAAGATAAGCGGACTCTGTTTGCCTTTCTCGCTATTGGCCTGATATTCCTCTTGCTTCCCTTCTATAATGAGTGGATGGGATTAAATCCGACTCCTCTTGAAGAGCCCACATTAGAGCAAGCACAGCAAGTCCAAGATAAATCTGCTGAGCCAGTCGAGGGCCAACCCCTACCGGAACTCAAACAAACCCCCAAGTTAGTTCAGCAACCCCAATCAGAGTCTACCTCGTCCACTCCTCAGATTATTACTCGGGAAATTTCCGAAGTTGGAACGTCTTTCACTCCGAATGAAATCGTCGTTCGGACTCCACTTCAGGAACTTATACTTTCAACTGAAGGCGGGGTTATTACTTCATGCAAGCTTTTAAAATATAACTACATAGATGAGGGTATCGTCGAGCTCGTCCCTCAGGGTGGTATGGGCTTGGGGGTTTATTTACAACAGGCCAATGAAAGAGTAGACCTCTCTTCGATCGAGTTTTCTAGTTCTCAATCCAATCTTCGTGTTGAGGCTGGGGAAGAGCGTTCCTTATCATTAGTTGCTGAATTGGACGGTGGTAGGCGGCTTGAGAAAGTTTTGACATTTTACGGAGATCGGTATGGCGTTGATCTTGAATTGCGCTATGAAGGATTTGACGATGACACTGAAGCGATTCTTGCCTGGGAAAATGGCATTGCTTTTACTGAACGTGAACCTGACATCGACCTGCCCGAAACACGGGCTTTTGCCTATATAAACGAAGAACGGGTCGAGCTCTTATTGGATGACGGAGAAGCCGAAACCTGGTCGGACAAAGGTGCCTTGAAATGGGCGGGTATCCGTAACAAATATTTCCTTATTTCCTATATTCCAAGCGATAGTGAACAACGAACAAGTGTCTTTCTTTCAGGTGATCGACAAGGAACTCGGCTTCTGCCGGATTATTCGGTTCAAGTTGGCCGGCGGCTCGAACGATCTGGGTCCTGGAAAAGTACCGTCTATCTTGGGCCTCTAGACTACGATGAGCTGATTGACTATGACGCTGAACTTGAGCAAACTATAGATTTTGGCTGGCCTATCGTTAGCCAAGTTAGTCGGTTTCTCCTAATCCTCCTCATTGCAGCCCATCAGTATATTCCCAATTATGGTTGGCTGATCATTCTCTTTGCTCTAGTAATTAAAATTATCGTTTATCCGTTGACTCATAAAACCTACGAGTCGGCTGCGAGAATGCAGGAGCTCCAGCCTAAAATCACAGCGTTGCGCGAGAAGTATAAAAACGACAACCAGCGGCTTAGCCGTGAGACAATGACTCTCTATAAGGAAGAAGGGGTTAACCCCTTGGGGGGCTGTCTTCCTTTGCTGTTGCAGATGCCCATTTTTATGTCGCTTTATAATCTCTTTGGCAAGACCATAGAGCTTCGCCAGGCGCCCTTTATCCTCTGGATACAAGATCTTTCCTTACCGGATGAACTGCTTATCGCAGGTTTTGGGCTCCATGTCCTTCCTCTATTAATGTCAGTCTCTATGTTCATTCAGCAGAAGATGACGATGAAGGATCCCAAGCAGGCGATGCTTGTTTACATGATGCCGGTAATGATGATCTTCATCTTCTGGAGCATGTCATCTGGCCTAGTCCTCTATTGGACAATCTTCAATGTCTTGACGATCGGCCAACAGCTGCTAGTCAACCATCTTAAGAAGGATGCTGCTTCTTAACTCCCCAGTTCCTCCCGGAGCTAACCTGTGATACAGACCGATACGATTGTCGCCATCTCTACGCCAAAAGGGGAGGGCGGGATCGGGATCGTACGTCTAAGTGGTCCTAAGGCCCTACCTATCAGTCAGCAGATGTTCCGTTCCCAACCGCCTCTGGGGCAACGGGTCCGGTATGTCGAATATGGACAGATCTGGGCAGGAGGCCAATCCGTCGATACAGGTGTTGCATGGTTTTTCGTCGGTCCTCATTCCTATACAGGCGAAGATACGGTAGAAATCAGCTGTCATGGCAGCATGTTGATATTGGAGTCTGTTGTTGGAGAAGCCCTCCGACTCGGCGCGACGAGTGCAGAACCTGGAGAGTTTACACGGCGGGCCTATCTGAACGGTCGATTAGACTTAATAGAAGCAGAAGCTGTAATCGATCTTATCCAGGCTTCATCTAAAGCCTCTCTTGAAAACGCCTATGGCCAGGCAGGTGGTCGTCTTTCAGGGATGGTTAGGGCCCTTAAAAAACAGGTTGTTAGGGCCCTGTCTCTGCTTGAAATAGGTCTTGATTTCTCCGAAGAAGACATTGACGATTTTGGCCGACAGGCCATACAAGACTCATTGCGAGAAGTTGTGGATTTCTCGAGTCGATTGGCCGACACATTCGAAGGAACGAAACGCCGGCAAGAAGGCTACCTTATTGCGCTTGTTGGGCGATCTAATGTAGGTAAGTCTACCTTACTCAATACTCTCCTAGGTGAAGACCGGGCGATTGTCACCCCCATACCTGGAACAACACGGGATTTAGTGGAAGGCCGGACCATCTGGTCAGGTGATACCGTTCGGCTTGTTGATACGGCTGGGGTTCGCCAAACGGACGATCCCATAGAGATTGAGGGTATCAAGCGCGCCGCCAAGATTGCTCAGGAAGCAGATATAGTATTTGCGATATTTGATAGTTCTACGCCTTGGTGTGATGATGACCAAGCGGTATTGGATCTTCTTCCATTTGAGAAATCCATTTTCATTTTTAACAAGATTGACTTGGCCTCTCTTTTTGACCGAACAAAGCTCGAAAATAGAAGCTCGTCAGTCGTTGAAATTTCAGCACTTACGGAGCAGGGGATCGATGATTTAAAGAGAGAAACCTCTCACCGCATGCCTCTGTCGAAAGATGTGGACGGCATTGGAATTTCTCGACAACGTCACCAGGACTGTCTTTTCCGCGTAGTCAAATCAACGACTGCCGCAATAGAGCTCCTTGTATCGGGGCAACCTGATGAATGCGTGGTCTTTGAACTTCGAGAGGCTCTATCGAGTCTTGGTGAAATGATTGGTGAAAAAACAGACGAGGATGTCCTTGATTCGATCTTCTCTGAATTCTGTATTGGGAAATAATGTTTCACGTGAAACATTTCCAAGGAACGTCGGAAGTGGATGTTCCACGTGAAACATTGACATGATGATCCCATCGCCATTGCAAGAAGATTTCAAAAAACTCCAGTTGGATATGGGGTCAGCCTTTCTCACTCGAGAGGCCTGGTCAAAGTTGGAATTGTACCTAGCATTGCTAAGTAAATGGTCCAATCGGATCAACCTAATTTCTCAAAGAGATTTACCCTCTATAGCTACCAAGCACTTGGGGCAGGCGTTAATGATGGTCCCTGTGGTCTCGAGTTTGCCAAATCGTGTGATCCTCGATCTTGGATCGGGGGCGGGCTTCCCGGCGATACCTTTAAAGATCGCCCTGCCTGATTCCTATTTTATACTTGTTGAAAGCAGGAGAAAGCGCGCGAATTTTTTAAAAGAAATAATAAGATCCGTAGGGCTCGACCGCATTGAAGTAGTTAATGATAGAATAGAGGACTGGGGAGGAAGGCAGGGGGGAGTCGATTTGATTACCGCAAGGGCAGTCGCAGCGCCCGGTAAAATGCTTGAGCTAGTGCAGGATTACCTGTCCCCGCATGGATGGGTCCTAACATCGTTGAGCGAAGATACGGCAGCAGATTTGATAGATCTTAAATGGAGAATAGAGAAAAGAAATTTTTCTACGACTCTTGGTTTATTCCATTAGTTGTTAACAGTGTTATGCCCATACTTTTCCACAATAAATGTTGAAAAAAATCCTGCATTTCAATCGATTATTATTGCTATATGCCTATTGTTTGCTAATAGATATCAGTAGAAAGGATATAAATTGACAACAAGAAGCAAGGGCATGTGTGGATAAGGTCGCAAAGATAATGTGTAAAACCAAACGATAAAATCTCTTGCAAGAGGGTGGAGATATACCGTATATTTTGAATGCGCTGCCGAGCGTATGTATGGAGATTTTAGATTGATCCTTCCTTCTAAGTAAACGGGTTTCGTGTTAGATAAATATCTAAAAAAGTGGTTCCTGGCGATCCTGAGACCCTTGGCCCACTTATTTATTCGCCTTGGTTTCAAACCCGATTGGCTAACGCTAATGGGCTTAGTGATGAACCTTGGAGCAACAGCGGCCTTTGCTAAGGGCTACCTTCACTGGGGCGCCGTTATCATGATGGTTGCAGGCCTATGCGATATACTCGATGGGCAAGTTGCGCGCGAGGGGCGTAAAGAAACTAAATTCGGCGCGCTGTTAGATTCGACAACAGATCGATATTCCGAGATTTTCATATACTTTGGAATCGGCGCTTATCTGATAGGGCGCGATGAGTGGGTCGTGACCGGGATTCTGTTCTTTGCAATTACTGGTTCGTTAATGGTTAGTTATGTAAGGGCGAGGGCAGAGGGGTTGGGAGAAGATTGTAAAGTTGGTTTTATGCAACGCCCAGAACGCCTAATCGCCTTAGGCCTGGCCAGTTTACTTGGCCACCAAGGGCTGGTTTTAGTTTTAGTTTTATTGGCAGTAACCACTAACTACACGGTTATTGAGCGCCTTGCCCATATCCGCAATAGGCTAAAGTCTACTGCCAATCCCCCCGCTTCCGTCCAGCAATCCTAATTAGGATCTCTGGACTCTTCTGTTCGTAGTGTCTCAAGGTCATTTCATCGTTCTTGAAGGTATTGATGGCAGTGGGACAACCACCCAGTGCCATCAACTGGCGGATTATCTACGCAATGCCGGGATTCCGTTTATTCTGACAAGAGAGCCGGGTGGAACACCAGCGGCAGAAAAGATTCGCGATCTTGTTCTTGACCCGGCTTTGGGCGACATATCACATACAGCAGAGCTTTTTCTTTATGCGGCGAGTCGCGCTCAGCATGTAGAAGAATTAATACGACCTGCCTTGGATCGAGGGGATGTTGTTATCTGTGATCGTTATATTGCATCCTCTCTTGCGTATCAGGGTTATGGTCGTGGTCTAGATTTAGATACGATTAGGCAAGTCAATATGCTCGCCGTTATCGGATGCATGCCGGATCTGACGATTTACCTGGACTTGCCCCTTGAGGTTGCCCGGGCTCGACGTGACAAGAGGGGAGAAGTGGCTGACAGATTAGAACAGGCAGGAGAGAGCCTACAGGAGAAAGTTGCTCGAGGTTATCGAGAAATAGCCAAGGGTGATCATACGGCGTTGGTTTTTGATGCGCGTCAAAAAGAAGCACAGCTGGCAGGTAATATCCGGGATGCGCTGCGCAAGCAATGGCCTTGGTTTCCCGCGGAGGAGAACGAATAATGAGATACGGATGCATTGCTTTGCTTTGCTTTTATGGATGGGTTGGGGTTGTAGGTGCAACGCCAACGGAAGATCCGTATGCAGAGGTCAATGCCAGTTGGGAGCGTTTTGGCGCAGTCTACTCTCGGATTATCGATAATTACTACGCCGATCTCAATCAGGAAGAAATTATGGGTGCGGCTATCGAGGGCATGCTCAGCCAACTCGATTCCTATAGCCAGTACTATAATGAGGAAGGACTGCGCCAACTGCGTCAAGACACAACCGGTAAGTTTGCCGGTCTGGGAATTACTGTAGCCTTAAAGGACCAGTACCCAGTAGTCATCTCACCAATAGAAGGAACCCCAGCGGATAGAATAGGCTTAAAACCGGGTGATTTAATTGTCGCAGTAGAGGGCCAAAGCACCTTCGGTATGCAGCTTGAGGAAGTGGTTAATGTCTTGCGTGGAGAACCGGGTACCCCGGTCGAGATTTCGATTGCTCATCGCTTAGGGGCTGCCCCAAGACCCATTGTAATACAACGGGAAATTATCAAGATCAAAAGCGTTGTTTTAGCCGAAAAATTACAAGGTGGGATCGGCTATATTAGTATGCGCCAGACGCGTTTCTCTGAACGTACCACAGCCGAAGTAGAAGAAGCAATTAACAGTCTGTCCGGTGTTAGGGGCTTGGTACTGGACTTACGAGGAAACCCAGGAGGGTTGCTTCGACAAGCGACCCAAGTCGCCGATCTGTTTCTGCCCAAAGGCGCGGTAATTGTTTCGATCAAGGAACGAGAAGGCCGCCGAGAGGAAGTTCGACGGTCCCAACGGCGGCCGATAGCAGGGGAGGTGCCTCTTGTCGTTTTGATTGACGAAGGTAGCGCAAGTGCCTCTGAAATTGTCGCAGGAGCCATTCAGGACAATGATCGGGGGGTGATCATTGGGACAACTTCGTTTGGCAAGGGATCTGTCCAGACCATATTTGATCTACACGAAGTGGCATCTAGTGCCCTAAAACTGACAACGGCGCTTTATTATTCACCCAGCGGTCGAAGTATTCATCGAGACCAAAGCGGTGGCGCAGGTGCGGTGCAGTATATACCATTGGGCAATAGAGAATTGCCTCCGCTTTTGGTCATGGGCCTTATTCTGAGGTCGGGGGATGTGAACGGGGCACTATCTGCATTGCAGGCTCATTTTGATCTAAACCCAGAGTCGGCGCAGCAGATTCTAGCGACCCGCTTAGGTGACTTAGCAGGCAAAACAAAGATGAGCAGAGAAGCAGGGCAGCTCGATACCCTAACGGATCGAACATATCATACTCAGAAGGGGCGTGAAGTTTTCGGAGGGGGAGGGATCAAGCCAGATATCAGTATTGAACCGGCTTTTATCCCCGATTATATCCGAAGCTTGGAACGCCGTCGACTATTTTTTGATTTTGCCATTGATTATGTATCAACCGATTCGACTTGGGTTGAGGAGCATTTAGAATTGCTGATGGTCGACGATGAAATGGTCAATGCCTTTATCGAGTTTGCGCAAAGCACGGATGAGGATGAAGTAAGAATAAAAACGGGACTGAGCCAAATAGAAGAGATTGAGGGTTTTGCCGAGGACATGGGTTGGGGTGAGAAGGTACAGGAGTCGATTCGGCAATTGCGGGCATCGGTTGAGCAAGAATGGAATCAGCCCCTTAGCAGCAAGCTAAAACCGTATATAAGCAATGCGATACACCGGGAATTGGTCTTGCGTTTTAAGGGAAGAAAAGTCCAACTTCTCGAAGAATTACAAGACGACCAACAACTGGTAAAGGCGATCGAGGTTCTCGAGAATCAAGATCAGTATTTAGAGGCGCTTGTCGATAAAAAATCAAGTAATTGACCAAGGGTTGCTTGAGGCTGATAACTTTAGTAGTTTATAAGAGGATATTCAGACTTAAGTTACTGGCTTGTCTATAAATATAAGTATTACTGTTCAAAATTTTTACACGTTTTTCACAGAGGGACGTACTTAGTCAAGGGTCCCTTTTTCAGGGTTTTAATCAATTGGGAATCCGCAGAGCGGAAATAGATATATTTAGCTTTTTTTATTGATGTTGTAATATGCGAAGAGCTCTGTGGAGTTCCTTTAGAAGCAATTCCACACAGATGTTGTGCTTAGGACTATTTGACCCGCCTAGGGCATAGTCTCGTCAGGTCTGTTAATCGCTCTACTTTGAATTTGCCGTCGGGATCCAGACTCGCGTAACGTGTCGGGACCGTGACTTACGGGCCTTAATAGGCTTCTGACCAAGTATGGTAGAGTTCAGACGACGAATTTGTTTATAGTATTCACATCTGTGTTTCCCACCCTGAAAAAGATCTAGCCCCTTCACCTATCAAAGTGCGCCCGCAAGGTAAGTCTTGGCCGGCAACATAGCCATTGGGCCATCAATAATATGACTTACCAGATAGGTATCGCATTATGCGAACAGAAATTTTTATTAACCAAGGCATCCACGAATCTAGGATTGCCATTTTGGAAGATGGCCGTCTTTCTGAGATCTGGGTTGAAAGACCAGAGAACGAGAGGATGGTTGGAGATGTATACAAGGGTACTGTAACGGCAGTTTTACCTGGCCTACAGGCCGCTTTTGTAGAAATCGGTCATGAGCGAACTGCATTCCTTCAAGTGCGCGATATGATTGAGGCTGAAAATTCCGATTCCGATAGCTCCGGTGGTGGCCGTCGTTCCCGTCATCGCAGTTTCCCCAATATTCAAAGCCTGATCAAAAAGGGCGAACAGGTGCTGGTTCAGGTCACCAAAGAGCCTATTAGCACCAAAGGGGCTCGTGTTACGACCCAGCTTTCGCTTCCCGGTCGATTTATGGTATTGGTGCCCGGCGGTAACTGGGTTGGCGTGTCACGCAAAATATCCAGCTTTAATGAACGCAAGAGATTGCGCGATCTCGTCACAAAAATAAAACCCAGTGGTTATTCGGTAATTGTGCGAACAGAGGGGAAAAACCAAAGTGATCGCGAGTTTAAACGCGATATGAAACAATTGGTGAGAAACTACGAACGCTTGATCAAGGTGAATAAAAAAGCCACGTCTCCTGCGCAAGCGCACAAAGAGATGGGCATGACGTCCAGTATTATACGAGACTTGTTTACGGACAATGTCGATCGGTTGGTCGTCGACGATAGAGAGCTATATAGAGAGATTACATCCTATTTGCGCCAGGTTTCGCCCGAACTGAGAAAAAGAGTTGAATATCATAAGGACCGACGCCCTATTTTTGACGCTTTCAAGATCGAAGAAGAGATCGAAAAGGCGGCCAATCGCACGGTGTGGATGCATCGTGGTGGGGCTTTGGTTATCGATTATGCCGAGGCCGGCACCTTTATTGATGTGAACTCAGCGCGCTATGTTGGTTCGGCTGATCAAGAGGATAATAACCTCAATACTAACTTGGAAGCCGCCCGCGAGATTGCTCGACAACTCAAGTTGCGGGATGTTGGCGGTATCATCGTAATCGATTTTATCGATATGAACGAGGAGCGAAATCGCAGGAAGATCATTGAGCGTTTGATCGATGAATTTAAAAAAGATCGGGCCAAGGTGTCTATTAGTGCCCATGTCAGTGAATTTGGCCTAGTTGAAATGACCCGTCAGCGCGTACGCCCGAATCTATTACACGACCATAGCGAACCCTGCCCAATCTGCAATGGTACCGGGCGGATTTTGGGACCGGATACGACGCTAACCAGAATCGAACGCTGGCTGCAAAGATCATACGCCGCTACCCGCGAGAAACGCTATGTACTAAAAGTCCATCCGGATGTAGCCACCTATATATTGGCAAATCGGGAAGAGCGGCTTAAATCACTACGCAAAGCGACCAAAGCCCGTGTTAAGGTGGAAACCGATACCACTTTGGGGCCGCAGGATTATCGCTTCTTCTCGACTAAGCGCAGTTTGGACGTAACAGCCGAATTCACGGTTTGACAGATGGGGCGCTGACCCGTATCTTTTTCGTTCTTTGCTAAATGCGAAATCGTTTTAGGAGTTTAAGTTATGTACGCAGTTGTCAATATTGCCGGTCATCAGGTTAAGGTCGACAAAGGCCAGCGTCTTCGGGTGCCTCGGTTACAGGTCGAAGAGGGCAGCACGCAGGAGTTTACCGATGTGCTGATGATCTCCGGTGAAGGTGAGACCAAGGTGGGTAGCCCCACGGTAGAAGGTGCTAGCGTTTCGGCGACCGTCGTCGGCCACGGTCGTGGCGACAAGATCGTCATCTTCAAAAAGAAGAAACGCAAAAAATACCGTAGGCGCACCGGCCATCGTCAGGACTATACTGAGATTCAGGTCGAGAACATCGTTCTCCCGAACTAAGCGCGAAAGGACTAAATACCATGGCTCATAAAAAGGGCGTCGGCAGTTCTAAGAACAATCGCGACAGTAATGCCCAGCGATTGGGCGTTAAGCGCTTTGGCGGCGAGAAAGTCAACGCTGGTACGATTATCGTGCGCCAGCGTGGGACGCGGATCCATCCAGGTACTAATGTTATGAAGGGTGGCGATGATACGCTTTTCGCCACGATTGATGGCCAAGTGAAGTTTGAAAACTTTGGCAAAAAGCGCAAGCGAGTAAGTGTCTACGCCGCTGCGTAAGCATTAACACCAAAATAGCGACAAAAAACGGGCCTCACTTTTTCAGGTGAGGCCCGTTTTTCATTTCGGAGCTTCTCGCACTATAACGAAACGAACGAAATGGTGGCTATTTACCTGCCACCTTAGCCTTGAGATATTCGCGGTTGAGAAAGGAGATATGCTCAACCGCAATTTCCTTAGGGCAGACGGCTTCGCATTCGTATTCGTTGGTGCAGTTGCCAAAACCCTCTTGTTGCATCGCTTCGACCATGGCGACCGTGCGCTTGTGACGCTCGGGTTGGCCTTGGGGCAGGATATTGAGGTGTTTGACCTTGGCGCTGACAAAAAGCATTGCCGAGGCATTCTTGCAAGAGGCAACACAAGCCCCGCAGCCTATACAGGCCGCCGCATCAAAGGCTTCGGATGCCAGTTCCTGCGAGATTAACATTGAGTTGGCATCGGGGGCGGAACCGGAGTTTATCGAAGCATAGCCGCCGGCCTGAATAATGCGGTCAAAAGCAGAACGATCAACGACCAAATCTTTGATCACGGGGAAAGCAGCAGCTCGCCAAGGCTCGATGGTTATAGTGGACCCATCGGCAAAGCTGCGCATATAGAGCTGGCAGGTGGTCGTGCCGTGTCCGGGTCCATGAGCGACCCCGTTGATGACCAAGCCGCACATACCACAAATACCTTCGCGACAATCGCTGTCAAAGGAGATGGGCAATTCTTCGCCTTTGCGCTCAAGTTCGCCATTAAGCACATCAAGCATCTCAAGAAAAGACATTTCCGGGCGGACGCGTTTGAGCGGATAAGACACCATCTGGCCTTTATCGTTTAGACCTTGCTGACGCCAGATACTTATCGTAAAGCTCAGGCAATCGCTTTGGCCAGCGTCTCTCTTGCGTCGGCTCTGTTCCTCGGTCACTTGTAGCTCCTTTGCGTCAAATGCACGTTCTCGAAGACTAGCTCTTCTTTGTGCAGGGTGGGATCGGTCCCCACTCCTTGAAATTCCCAAGCAGATACATAGGTGAAGTCATCGTCGTTGCGTCTGGCTTCGCCTTCTTCGGTCTGGTACTCCTCGCGGAAGTGGCCGCCACAGGATTCGTTGCGTTCATAGGCGTCGTCGATCATCAGTTCGGCGAATTCCATAAAGTCGGCAACGCGTCCGGCACGTTCTAAGACTTGGTTGAATTCGCCAGCCGTTCCGGCGACGGTCACATTCTGCCAGAACTCTTCGCGGATCTCACGGACCTTCTGCTTTGCACTGCTCAGTCCTTCGGCATTGCGCGCCATACCGCAGTGGTCCCAAAGCAAAAGCCCCAGCTCTCGGTGAAAATCGTCGACAGTGCGCTTGCCCTTGATGGCCAGTAGTTTGTCGATGCGTTCGGTAGCGGCCTGCTCGGCTTGATCAAAGGCCGGGTGATCCGTCCCTACGTCGTCGGCGGCATTGGCCGCGATATAGCCACCGATGGTGTAGGGGATGACGAAGTAGCCGTCTGCCAAGCCTTGCATCAAAGCACTCGCGCCCAGACGATTGGCCCCATGATCGGAGAAGTTGGCTTCGCCCAGCACAAAAAGTCCGGGCAGATTGCTCATTAAATTGTAGTCTACCCACAGGCCGCCCATCGTGTAGTGGACGGCTGGATAAATGCGCATCGGCGTCTGATAGGGGTTTTCGTTGGTGATTTCTTGGTACATGTCGAAGAGGTTACCGTATTTTTGGCTGATAACATGCTCTCCGTCGCGCTTAATCGCATCGGCAAAGTCTAAGTAGACCGCTCGTCCCGACGATCCGACCCCCCGCCCCTCATCGCAGACGGCCTTAGCAGCTCTTGAAGCGACATCTCTGGGCACGAGATTGCCAAAGCTGGGATAGCGGCGCTCCAGATAGTAGTCGCGCTCGTCTGCGGGGATTTGCTCCGGTGCGCGTTGATCTTTTTGTACCTTGGGTACCCAAACGCGTCCGTCGTTGCGCAGGCTTTCGCTCATTAGCGTGAGCTTGGATTGGTAATTGCCCGAAACGGGAATGCAAGTGGGGTGGATCTGGGTGAAAGAAGGGTTGGCGAAGAACGCACCTTTTCTATGGGCTCGCCAAGTGGCTGTAACATTGCAGGCCTTGGCATTGGTTGACAGAAAGAAGGCATTGCCATAGCCGCCGGTAGCTATAATAACGGCGTCAGCGACATAGCGCTCCATCTCACCGCTGATCAGGTTGCGCACGACAATGCCGCGCGCCTTGTCGTCAACCATAACTAGCTCGAGCATCTCCCGCCGCGGCAAGAGCGTGACTTTGCCGATCTCAACTTGGCGCATCAGGGCACTATAAGCGCCGAGTAATAGCTGTTGGCCGGTTTGGCCGCGGGCATAGAAGGTGCGCGAAACCTGGGCACCGCCAAAGGAACGATTGGCGAGTGTGCCGCCGTATTCGCGGGCAAAAGGAACGCCTTGCGCGGCGCATTGGTCGATGATATGCGAGCTGATTTGCGCCAGGCGATAGACATTGGCCTCCCGAGCCCGGTAGTCGCCGCCCTTAATCGTGTCGTAGAAGAGCCTATATATGCTGTCGCCGTCATTCTGATAGTTCTTAGCGGCATTGATACCGCCTTGCGCGGCGATTGAATGAGCGCGGCGTGGAGAGTCCTGGAGACAAAAGGAGAGGACGTTATACCCCAGTTCAGCCAACGTGGCTGCCGCCGAGGCGCCCGCCAAACCAGTGCCGACGACAATTACATTGTGTTTGCGCTTATTGGCTGGGTTGACCAGCTTGAGCTCGAATTGGTGCTTTTCCCACTTTTCCGCTAGCGGACCACTGGGAATATGTCCGTCTAATGCCATGCCTTACCTCACTTAAGGATGCCCAGATACACGGGCAAGAAGCCAAAGCCAAGAGCCAGGATCAAGCAGAGAATGAGACCCAGGGATCTGATCTTATCGGAGCGCACGCTCAAGGTTTGAAATGCACTCTGAAATGCGTGCCAGAGGTGAACCCCCAAAACCAGCATGGCTATTACATACCAAACCAGATATCCGGTTTGTTGAAACGTAGCGGAAACCAGATCGTAAAGAGTGCCCTCGGCTTTGTCGCCGTATTTAAAGGTTTTGAGATGTAAGACCAGAAAAACCAGGACAATTATGCCTGAGTAGATCATGGTGTATGAGGCGAAGTTCCTGCCGCCTACGCTCTGAGTGGCCTGATAGCCGACGGGACGTGCCCGACGGTTCTCGCGCGTGACACTAATGGCTAGATAGACGTGCAGGAGGAAAACGACCACGAGAAAGAGCTCGGCAGGGATGAGCAGGGGGTGGTTGATCAGAAATTCTGCGTAGGCGTTAAAGGCCTGCCCCCCGTCTCCCTTGAGTAATAGCAGGTTCCCCAACAAATGCCCGATCAAGAAGCCGTAGAGAATCAACCCCGTTAGGGCCATCCCCATCTTCTTGCCGATTGGCGAGGAGAAAAGTTTTGATGGCATGCTTTGTCTTACCTCCGCGTCGGCTTAGGAGTGTAATGAGGAAGATAATACCCCATCTACAAGAAAACCACTAATTTGCAACGATATTATCTAATCGGCGATTGAATCTCAAGCCTGTCTTGCCCGCATGGCAAACTTTTCGTACTCTCTTATTTTCAACTACCAAAGGTAATATGTAATGAAAATTCATGAATATCAGGCCAAAGAAATCCTACGGCAATACAACGTTGCCGTGCCGGAAGGATCGGTGGCGACCTCGGCTGATGAGGCTGAGCGCATTGCCACCGAATTGGGTGGTAAAGTCATAGTCAAGGCGCAAATCCACGCTGGAGGACGGGGCAAAGGCGGGGGCGTTAAGTTAGCTACCAATCCGACGGAAGCTCGCGAGGCGGCCAGCGCAATTCTCGGCATGCAGCTTATAACCCACCAGACCGGTCCCGAAGGCCAAAAGGTCAAGCAGGTTTTAGTAGAAAAAGCCTCGGATATCGAGCACGAATTCTATCTAGGCATTACGCTGGACCGGGCGCAGAGCAAGCTGGTGGTGATGGCTAGCAGGGAGGGAGGGGTCGAGATTGAAGAGGTTGCTGCTGAAACCCCCGAAAAGATTCTCAGGGAAACGGTCGACCCCGGCGTAGGGCTACTGCCTTTTCAAGCGACGCGCATAGCTTTTGGGCTCGGCTTCGAAGGGAAACAAGTGCGCCAGGCGGCCGGGTTTATTCTCAATCTCTACAAGGCCTTTATCGGCGCCGACTGCTCTATCGCGGAAATCAACCCGTTGGTTACTACTGCCGACGGACAGGTTTTAGCGCTGGACGCCAAGATCAACTTTGACGCCAATGCGCTCTTCCGCCAACCCAACCTTGCCGAATTGCGCGATCTGGACGAAGAAGACGAGTTAGAGGTCGAAGCCTCGAAATTCGATCTGAACTATATCAAGCTCGACGGCAATATTGGCTGTATGGTCAACGGGGCAGGCCTTGCAATGGCCACCATGGACATAATCAAGCTATCCGGTGCCGAGCCGGCGAATTTTTTGGACGTCGGCGGTGGCGCCAGCGCTGAAACCGTGGAGAACGGCTTCCGCATTTTGCTTTCCGATCCAAATGTAAAGGCCATTCTTATTAATATCTTCGGGGGCATTGTGCGTTGTGACCGCGTCGCGGAAGGCGTGATCCAAGCCCGCAAGAACATCGAGGTCAACGTGCCCCTAGTGGTGCGGCTCGCCGGCACCAATGCGGATGTCGCCGCTGAAATGTTGGAAAAGTCCGACATGGATTTTAGTGTCGGGCACGGGCTGAAGGACGCGGCTGAAAAGGTCGCGTCAGCCATTCAATAGGGGATATCGGGCATGAGTGTTTTAGTTGACGAAAATACGAAAGTCTTCGTGCAGGCCATTACAGGCCGAGAAGGATCTTTCCATACCAAACAAATGATCGAATACGGCACGCAAGTCGTCGGTGGGGCAACACCGGGTAAGGGCGGTCAAGACTTTGAGGGTGTGCCTGTCTTCAACACCGTCGCCGAAGGGGTCGAGGCGACCGGTGCAAATGTCTCCATCATTTTCGTGCCGCCGCCTTTTGCCGCGGATGCGATCATGGAAGCGGCAGATGCTGGCCTCGAATTGATTGTCTGTATTACCGAAGGCATTCCCGAAGCGGATATGGTTAAGGCTTATCACTATATCCAGTCGCGCGATACGCGGCTGATCGGGCCTAATTGCCCGGGAATCATCACCCCTGGCCAATGCAAGATCGGCATTATGCCCGGTTTTATCCACCAGCCAGGCCGAGTTGGTATCATCTCCCGCAGCGGCACCTTGACCTATGAAACAGTGGGTCAACTTTCCGACCGGGGTCTGGGTCAGTCCACGGCCATCGGCATCGGCGGCGATCCAATTATCGGTACGCGCTTTGTCGATGCTCTTGCTCTTTTCAAAGACGACCCGGAGACCGATGCTGTGGTAATGATCGGTGAGATCGGTGGCACGGCCGAAGAAGAAGCCGCAGCCTATGTTAAAGAGCATTACGACAAACCCGTTATCGGCTTTATCGCCGGTCGTACGGCACCACCAGGGCGTCGGATGGGCCATGCAGGTGCGATTATTTCGGGTGGTAAGGGCACCGCGGACGACAAAATGGCGGCCATGAAAGACGCGGGGATTCACGTGTGTGAGAGTCCGGCGGAGATTGGCGAGACCGTGGAGAAAGCGCTCGGCTAAGCGGAATTAAAAAGCATAAAAGGAAGCCCCATCGATCTACCGTGGTCGGTGGGGCTTTCTGTGTTCTAAGGAATCTGAAGAAAAATAAGACCTGACAACGCGGAGCATGCTCCCTGTCGCCACTCGGCACCCAACGAATTTAGTTAAAAATAGGTGGGTCGGCGGAGGGCAATTCTGCGCTGGTTTTTTTGCCTATTGAAAGCGGCATGATGGCCACTTGCCGGCTGAGCAAGAAGAGGCCGGCCAATAACGCTAGGGCTGCGCATAGGGTCATTGCAATGGGCAGATGCTGCGTGGGGCCGAGTTCCTCTATTCCCCAATGGGTGCGGAGATTGATACCTGCGACTGAGGCCAGATTATTGATTGCATGCGCGAAGAGGGCGGGGTAGATGCTATGGGTCCAGTAGACCAAGGCGCCCAAAAAGAGCCCAAAGATGAAGAGGGGGATGAACTGCCAAGGGTTAAAGTGCGAGGCGGCAAAGAGCAAGGCGGACCCGAACAAAGCCCAGCGTGGGCCATAGTGGGTATAGAGGCCGGAAAGCACAAAACCGCGAAAGAAAAGCTCTTCGCAAAATGCAGGAACTAATACCAACGCAGTTAATCCTCCAGGTACCTCCGTAATTTCGTTGAAGATCTGTAGCTCTAATAGATTTTTCTGAAAGGACAGCGGCATCCCTAAGTCCAGTATAGTCAAGAGATTCGCTATATGCAGATCAAGTTCTGCAACAACTAAACTGCAACAAATGGCGATGGGAATTGTCAGTAGTAGAGTCGAAATTGGTGTGGCGTTGAGCAGCAGTAGATTTTCAGACGATAGGCGATTGCGCCGGATGTAAAGACCCATAAACCACAGCAGGGTCATTTCGGCAGCGATTATGCCTACATAAGGGAGGGACAAGCCGACGATGGGCCATATTAAGAATTGCGCTAGTAGAAGCGCTGGTAGGCTTACGCGGAGAATTTGACCGAGGTTGGGGTAGGCAGTGTTCATAAGGGAGTAAAGACCTCCGGAAATACCGAAGGTCTTTGCGCAAGTATTATAGCCCTAAGGCGTTACTTTTTTTCTTCTTTAGCTAGTATATGCACCCTGCCGCCATGGCAAGTCTTGCAGTTAAGTGCTTCCCCTTTTTTGGGCAAGCTGACTTTTAACGTGTGTTGTTCGCCCTCGCCTTCTTGGGCCACCAGATGGATGCCGGCATCATCGCCTTTGGTTGTGTAGTTTGCCTTAATCACTTTGCTCTTGCCATGGTGGTCAAAGGACGCTTCCGCTTGGCCATTCGCCACTAGGCTGTCGATAAAGGCAGATTTCATCTGTCGTGCGGCTTGTTTGTGCGGCGTATCTGTCGTGTAGACGACCTTACCACCTTCTTTGACGTGGCAATAGGTGCACTTTTCTCCCAGCGCTTTTGAAATACCGCGCATGGCCTTCATGGTCGCTTTGCGATCTTCGCCGAAGATCGTCTGGCCTGGTTTTTTAGGTGCTTGCGCACTTGCGTGTGGTGCTAGGGCGAATGTGGCGATAAGAGCGAATATGACGAACGATACATGTTTCATGTGTGATCCCTCCTTTGCCAGAAGGCCGGAGTTTATAGGTCTGGAATGGTTTCACGAAAGATAAATGTTGCCGCGAAATTCGCAAGCCGAATCCCCGGTCTAGCGCGTCTGCAGTGTTTGTAGATAACCTCGTGTACGGCTAGACCAGAATAGATAGCTGAAAAACAGACCGGGGACATAGTATTCTACAAACCAGCGGGTTAACCAGCGAATCGGATAGTGAATTAGTGGCGACAAGGCTAAATGGAAGGCAAGGCGACGTGGTGAGAGTGCAGCGGCTCCAATCGCGTCTAATCGAAGGACCGCATCCAACTCGGGGTGTTTGCGCAACAAGATGGGAATCGATTGCTTGCCATACGTTTGCATAAGACGGCATAAAGGTTCAAAAGCACGCAGATGGTGGTGGTGGGATAGAGCTTCTGGAGCGTAATAGAGCGGAATACCTGCTAAATGAAGTCGATAGCCCAATTCAAGGTCTTCGCCGCCATAGGCGGTGAGATCTTCGTCAAAAAAGCCCACGCGCTTTAGGGACGACCGGCGGACAGAGGAGTTCCCGGTGACAAAGCACTTGAAGTCCATCGGTTTTTCTTCATCCGCTGCGTGAACTCCTCGCCCCTCGATATAACGCGTTAGATGGGTTGTAGGGATTTCGCTGGCGAAGCGAATATTACCGATGAAAATTGCTTCAGGGTGGGCTTGGTGCCGTTCGGCATGGGCGCGGAGGAAATCGGGCCCCACCGTCATATCACTATCTAAAAAAATGACGATATCGCCCGTCGCCACACGCAAGGCCGAATTGCGAGCCCGAGCTCGGCCTTGGTTTTGTTCATTGCGGATCAAGTGCAGTTCAAATGGGGCTAGCGCTGTATCGAGTCGCTCTGCATTCAAATGCGGAGAGGCGTCGTCGACCACGATGATTTCGGTCGCCTCACGGGGATAATCTTGTTGTGAGAGGCTTTTAAGCGCTGCTTCGAGGCGTTCCGGCTCGTCGAAGGTTGGCATTACTAGACTGATTGATAGCAGAGTGCTCATCCCAGGGTTGAGTAGAGGTCTGTGAGTTGACCGGCTTCCCGCTCCCAGTGATAGTGCTGCGCCGCCTCCAGGCAGGCTTGGCTACAGGCGGCCCGTCGTTTATCGTCGGACAACAATTCGGTGACTTGCTGCCGGATAGCGTCGATATCGGTTGGATCAATCGTGACGCCCGTATCGGTCTTGCTGACGACGCGCTGCATTTCGGGGAAATTGCTGGCGAGGACCGGTAGACCGGCCATCATATACTCAAAAAGTTTGTTGGGCAAAGAATAGTAGAAGCTTTTGCCCGCGCCCTTGATTAGGCACAGCCCTAAATCGGCCGAACAAGTATAATCGTGGAGTTGGTGGAAAGGCACTCTAGGAATAAAAAAGACCCGATCCTGCAAACCGCCGGCGCGCACTTGCTCTTTCAATGCTTTTTCGCTCGGGCCATCTCCAATCAAGACAAGCGCAGCATCGCCGAAACCGGCAGCGGCTTCAATCTGCTCGCGCAGGCCGTTCTCGGTGAGAAAACCTCCTTGATAAAGCACGATGGGGCGGTTGGCAGGCAGATCCAGAGTTTCGCGGATCAAATCACTTTGCACCTTCTCCCGAAATAGCGGAAAATTGCGCAAAATGACGACCTCACCCAGCCCATAGCGCGTCTTGAGCGATTCGGCTATAGATTGGCTGACAGTGATAACGCGGTCGACTCGTTTTATTAAATGACGTTCTAACAAGCTCCAGAAAGATCGCATGAGCGGTCGGTTGACCAACGAAGATTGTTCTATCCAGAATTCATGTGAGTCGTAGACCAAGGGGCGGCGTAACCGTCGCGCCGCCCGAACGGCTGGCCACAGTGCGTCTAGATCATGGGCGTGGTAGGCGTCTGGGCGGGTATTGAGCAAGAGTGGATAAGCTCGCCGCCAAAAAAGGGGGTAGAGACGGCGCAGTGATCGGCCGCGGTCTATTGGGATTAAGTGGATTTCGAAATCATCCCACCCCTTGAGCGGGGCTGGATTGAACGAAGAGGCAACGATAGTGACCTCATGACCAGCACGGCGTAGAGCAGTAGCTTCGCGGTAGATGCGATAGTCGAAGTGTAGGTCGGTAAAGGCGACCATACAAATGCGCATGGTTATCTAAGGAACTTGGTAGAGAGAAATGAAAGAACAAAAAAACAGCCCATCAAAGATGGGCTGTTCTAAAAAGAAAAACAAGAGTGTGACGGCCAGATGCTGTGATCTTGAACCGCAAATTGAGACCTTCAAACGAGGCGGTGTGGGGAGGTAATTTTGAAGACCTCAAAGACCCAGAAAGGGGAATCCGAGCTTTGCGGATCAGGACTTTAGCCACGCTAGCGGACCGCCACACTCAAATATCATTTAGCCTCTTAGCCCACACACTGCCTAGTGTGTGTGGGCATATATTGGCCCGCATGGTGTACTCGATCTTTTGGAAAGATACACACGCCAGATTGTGTTGTCAAGTAGAAATTTTACTTTTAAAAAACCACCACTTAGGCTTGCACACACACTGGTAAGTGTGCATATTTATCTTGCAATAGGGTTTATTTCTTTTCAGATTAAACCGCTTATGATATGAAAGATAAACGTTGTAGAGGAACCTTAAAATGCAGTTTGCAGAAATGATCAAAGGAACTCGGTTACAAGCCCGCCTCAGTCAACGCGGATTAGCGGAGCAACTTATAACGGCGCAAAAACCCGAAGGCGTATGGGCAACGTATATAGGCCAGATCGAGAAGGGAGAGAAAGTCCCTTCCGATGAAGTGTGTATTAAATTGGCCGAAGTTTTAGAACTGGATTCTAGCGAGGTGTTGCTCGCCGCTTATGAAGCCAAGGCAGGTTCGGAGGAGGGGCGTGCGCTTTTCGCGAAGATGGCGCGTTCATTGGCCGATCCGGTCGTTCGTCAGCTTTTGGCTAGTAAGGAGCCTTTAGAACCGGCTCTATTGGATGCGCTTGCTGATGTGGAGACGCAAGCCTTGCTTAGTGACCGGGCGTGGCTAGATGCAATTAGCAAAGCACGCAAGAAGCAGAAAAAACGCGACGTTTTGGCTTGGCTATCTTTGGGGGTGACGATGGACGACAAACAGTGGGGAGCGTTAACTGCTGTTATGGGAACAATGGGACTAGACCCGCCCACTTAAGAATGTTACAGGTCTAAGAAGAGTTACTCAATTGGGCTTGGCGTTCGTTGAGCACTTGTAGTACCCGTTCACGCACAAAGGGGTTCGGATCTTTTAGTGCATTCAGAAGAAACTTATTACCGTATTTCTCCTCCATCTTGCCCAATGTTTCGATGGCCTGGAGTCGGATACCGGGGTCACTATCTTTGGCCGCTATCCCGAGGACTTGAGCCGCTGCCTTTTTTATCTTTTTGTTGGTGCTCTGGCTGAGAATGTCCAATAGTTTTACGGCCTGGGCACGGACGGCTAAATCGCGGTCTTTAAGGGCCCTGGCCAGGACATGCGTAGTGGTGATGTCCTTTTCTTTACCCAATATCGGGAGATAGCGAATCGGCGGGATAGTGCGCAGCCCGCAGCCCGATGCACCCAGCAGCAGTATGGAGCCCAAAAGCAAGACTAACCAGCGGCGAGCATCCGTACTAGCCTGTGCGGGCAATTTATGTCGTAGCAAGTCTCTCATATACTCCTTATCGGTCGTTTGGGCGAACTCTCCAGCGATTAGCGCTGGGAACTACTGGAGCCGAGCAAAAGTCTTATCACGTGGTAGTCGATTCGAAAGGAGTTGTATCTGCATTGAATTGCGAAGATTTTGAATCATTTTTCTCTGATTATATCGATGAAACGCTAGACCCTTGGTCCGTCGGTCACCTACAAGATCACCTGAGCTTCTGTTCGGCGTGCGGGGAGACTGTTGCGGGTATGCGTCAAGTCCGTATGGCGTTACATAATCTGGGGGGAACGGGGCCGTCGGCTGGTTTCAAGCTGAGATTGAACAATCGCTTACAAGAGGAGGTCTACCGCGAGTCGTGGACTTGGTTGCGGCCGGTAGCCTGGGGTTTTGCCCTGGCCGCGGCTATGGCCATCCTTCTTTGGCCCACGTCGGCCACCCTTGAAGCGGCAGATTCGACCATGCCATTCAAAGAAGGGCCGGCTTGGGCCGTGCCTGTCGCCGATCGCCAGTTGGGCCGAGCTTGGACGGAACAATTTCCCGAGTTGGTGAGACCTCAGCGTCATGCCCATATTCGGCCGGTCTCGTTTTAGCCTGAATATTTCTAAAAGTCGGGTAGTTTGTACTCGCCGCGTTCGATCGCCTGCTCTAGCTCCTGATGGAAGGTACTATCGAGGTGGGAGGTGATTTTCCAGCCATCGGGTTCATGGATAAAATAGAAAAACGGCGAAGCGCGTTTATCTCCTAGGGTCGAAGTATCAAAGAGCAAATATGCAATGTGCTCATTGATGATTTGTTCTTGTGCGATTTCGCGCCGGAGATGGGATTTTATTTCGTTCTGCGTCTTTTGTTGCCAGTCGTCGGTCCAAGCCTGGCGTTCGCTGCTTTCCTTTTGCGAAAGACTAAAACACTCCCATAATAGGTCAAAATCACTGTCTTCCAGGGCTTGTTTGTATGTTTGGAAAGTAGCGGCCGGATCGGAGAAGCGTTGATGTGCCTCTTCACTGCTGCAACTGGCGAAAACCAAAAGGGCGAGAAAAACAATAGATGATAAGGGCATGGGCAACTTTTGCAAGGAGACGAGATACAAACGGATGGACGAAACTAGTGTTGGGGGGATTTTACAACGACTCCACTCAGTGCGGTAAACTACCGCACACAAAGAGCTTAGGGGCTGGTCTTATCTTCCAGCGAATCAATTGCATCACGCAGTCGGGCGGCTTCTTCGTACTCTTCGCAGAGAACCGCGTGTTGTAGTTGGTGTTGGAGCCGAGTGAGGTCACTTTTTTCTTCTTCAGCAGGCGGATCAGCTTCGCTGAGATCCGGCGTTTGTGCGAATTGTGATTCGGGTAGACTGATATTGGCCACCTCGGCTTCTGGGTTGAGCGGTTCGGAAATTTGTGGCTCAAGTTCGTAGAAGCGGTCCAGCGTGTGTTCGATATCTAATTCGGTTTCGAGCGGCTCTAGACCGACCTTATCGAGCAGTTCACGTGCGACATAGATCGGGGAACTGGTGCGCAGTGCCAAGGCGATCGCGTCGCTGGGGCGCGAGTCAATGTCCTTGATCTTGTGATCTTTTTCGATGACGACTTTGGCGTAGTAGATCGAGCGACGCACATTGTGGATGATAACCTGACGCACGCCAATGGTGAGGCAGTCGAGCATGGAGGAAAGCAAGTCGTAGGAAATGGGCCGGATGGGTTCGTCGTTTTTCAGTTGCATCTGGATCGCGGCGGCTTCGAATTCGCCAATGGCAATAGGCAGGAGCCGCGGTTGTCCGCCTTCTTTCTCGCTCAACCACACCAAGGGCCTGTCCTCTCGCAAATAAGGGCTGACTTTGACCACGGTCATCTCGACTAAGGAAGCTTCACCCATTTATTTATCGTTCCTTGTTGCCGCTTAATTTTATCCACTGGAATCAAGCGGTATGTTGGTGTGTGGTCGTTGAAGGGATGCGAACATGCCGTTTTGTTACAAGGCTAGATCACTCTTCTTCTTCGAGGCGACTAATCTCATCGCGTAGACGCGCTGCTTCTTCGTAAACCTCTTCGGCAATAGCTTGGCGCATGCATTTTTTGAGTTCTTCTAGAGGATCAACGGCCGGAGGAGTGACGATCGATGGGTCTTCTTGCGATACGGCAATGGATTCGGCCATGGGCTCAGGGTCGATTGTAGGATCGGGCTCAACGGCCGTCTTGGCTTGGAGCGGTTCTTCGTTGCCGGGAGGAGCGTGCCCGGCTTCTTGCAAGATCTCGGCGGCGGCGTAAATTGGTGCACTGAAGCGCAACGCCAGAGCAATCGCATCGCTAGGGCGTGCGTCGAGCACGTGGGTCTTGCCCTCGTCGTCTATTAAATGGACCTCCGCGTAATAAGTGCTCTCGTGCAGATCGGTGATTTCGACTTTTGCAACCCGGGCATCGACGCCGACGAGAATCTGATGGGCTAGATCGTAGCTGATAGGGCGTGCGGGTTGTTTTTTGCCGTGGGCCATTGAAATGGCGGCTGCCTCAAAGCGACCGATGACAATATGCAAATAGGCGTCACCTTCCGCTTCTTTGAGTACGACCTGGGGGTATGAGGAGTGGGCATTGCTGCTAAAAACCCCATTGATTTCCATTAGTACCATAGTTATAGAACGCTATTTTTTATTGAGATAATACAAGCCAACGTGTAAAAAAATATAATACGGCCTTGGATTGGGTGTCAACCGGTGTTGGTCTTTTAGGATCAGTTTAACCCCCCTTTTTCTCCCGTATCTTTGATTCGAGTTCCTCAAGCTGGAGACCTAGCTCTTTGGTGCGTTTAGTAAGTCGCATCAGGTAGGCGAAAAGTACGATCCAGACGGTTGAAAAGGCGGCGAACAAATAGTGGAGATTATCCATAATTTCTATGCGTCGTCTAGTTTCTGCCGCAGACGTACTACGGCTGACTCAATACGGGCCAACTCCATGCGTTGGGCCACGAGGTGAAAGAGCAAGAGGAAAAAAGTCGCGTAGCAGATCCATTTGGCGTATTCCATCGTCGGCTCAAGGCCTACATTGCGCGGCGGGTGCAGTTGTTGGTCGGCGGACCATAGGTCGACCGCATAGTAGACCAGGGGCACATTCGCAAAAGCGAGAATGCCCATTACAGCGCCTAAACGCGGTGCCTGACTGGCCTGGGCACCATAATCCCGCACCATCAGATAGGCCACGTAGATGGTGAACGTAATCAGCATTGAGGTCAAGCGCGGCTCCCACCGCCAGTAGACCCCCCAAACGGGTTTGGCCCACAGTGGCCCGGTGATTAGGACGATCAACCCAAACATGACCCCCAACTCGGCGGCAGATAAGGCTAAGCGGTCCCATTTCTCCTCGCGGGTACGCAGATATTGGATACTACCGATAAAGACCAAGAAAAAGGCCAGAAACGCAGACATTGCCGAAGGCACGTGAAAGTAGAAGATGCGCTGAATAATGCCCATCTCCTTTTCGGTCGGGACCCAGAGAAAGACCGCGGCTAGAGCAATCAGCATAGCCGCAAATAGCACATAAGAAACAAGGGTCGAGCGCATCATTCCTCGATCGCGTATTCGAAAAGCATCAATGAGAGCACTGTAAAAACCACCGCATACACCCCGAGCATTTGCATATGCGGGAGCAGTTCGGTGAAATGACCGTTTGCCAGCACGATTTTCGTCGCCGCAACACAGGAGATCAGCGCGGGCAGGATCATCGGCAGCAGCAAAAGCGGCAACAATAGTTCGCGCAGGCGCATATTGTTTGACATTGCCGCGAAGAGTGTACCGACCGACGCCAGGCAGGCCGATCCCAGGACGAAGACGGCCAGTAGGGGCACTAAAAAGAACCCTAGTGATAGGTTAAAGAAGAGGGCAAAAAAAGGCAAACTCAAGAGCTCGATGGCCAAGAGAAAAACCAGGTTGCCCACCATTTTGCCCAGATAGATCGCGCCATGGTCCCCAGGTGCCAAAAGCAATGCGTCGAGTGCGTCGTTTTCGTGTTCGTCGGCGAAAGAGCGGCCCAAGCCCAGCAGACTGGCAAATACATAGGAGGACCACAGCACGCCGGGTCCTATTTCGCGCAGGGCAGCGCCGCCCAATTCGAAGGAGAAGTTGAAAACCAGCAATACCAGCAAGGTAAAAAAGACCATCGGGCTCAGGCGTTCTTTGGTGCGCCACTCGGCCTGCAGATCTTTGCGCAGTATTGCTAGCGCCCGCCCAATAAAACTCATAAAGCCGAGTCCAAGTAGGGCGCGCAATGCGCATATAACTGGTCGAGGTCACTGCTTAGGGCCTGGTCCAACCGCAGGTGTCCGCGTTCGAGCACTAGCAGGCGATCGACTAGACCATCGGCTTCGTCGAGGCGGTGGGTCACCAAAATGCAGGTACCGCCATTTCCTCGGAAGAGGTGCAGGAATTGCCGTAATGCGGTAGCGGAGCCCGTGTCGAGGCCGGTAAATGGCTCGTCGAGCAAAAGAATCGAGGGCCGGTGCAATGTCGCGCGGGCCAGCGCCAGACGCTGTTTCATACCGCGCGAGAATGAACTCACGCGATGATGCTGTCGATCATCCAGACGAGCCTCCGCCAAGGCTTCGTCGAGCCGTTCTTGCACATTGTGCAATCCGTAAAGTTGAGCGAAGAAGCGCAGATTCTCGCGCGCGGTTAATTCGTCGTAGAGTAGGGTTTGGTGTGATAGCAGGCCGATAGCTGATCGTGCCTCGGGGGCATCTTGAAGGTCGTGGCCGTTAATTTGCACCTCGCCGTCCGAGGGGCGACTAAGGCCGGCCACTAATCGCAACAAAGTGCTTTTACCAGCACCGTTGGCGCCTACGAGCAATACCGCTTGGCCGCGCGAGATAACAAGATTGGTGGGATGCAGGGCCGTATAAGCCCCAAAACGCTTGGCAGCGTCGGTTAGGACGATCTCGCCGTCCTTGTCCATTAGTTCCCTAGCACCCGGGTCAGAGCGACGGCGTCATGTATCAGACGTGCCCGCTGGTCGAGATAATGTTGGTCTTGCGGTTGCTCGGCATGGGCGTCGTCGAGCCGGGCGATTTCCGCGAGAAGTATTTGTCGGTCTTCCGGTGAGGGAGTGTCCGCATTGCTTGCATCATCAGGCCGTCCGCGGCTTAAAACTAGTGCAAGGCCGCTAACGAGAAATGCGCCCGCCAACGCGGCCCATTTGAGCATCCAACGCAACGAAGAGGATAGCGGCAGGGGAATTTTGACACGCTGGCCCGGAGACAATTCTTGCAATACGAACCGCCGATACTGTCGGTCGTGCAATTCGATAACGCCCTGGTCAATAAAGGGCGCGCTTATCTCAAGGGTGGGGGGATCGAGAAAAACCTCTAGGCGCTCGGTGGCATAAACGGCCTGATGCACATAGGCATCGTCGAGATCGCGCGTGTTGAGATTGAAGGAAATGCTCAATTGTGAGCTACCGGGTGGCAAGGCTTGGTTATCAAAGAATTGGCCGGGACCGGCTTGCTGTATCAGACCCGAATGGCCCCGTAGGTTAAAGAGGCTTGGCGGCAGGGCGAACTCGGTTACTCTGCGTTCGCGACCGCTGCCGCTACCGGCATAGGTGTGTTCTGAAGAGTTGTGGACCTGCAAGAGCTGGACGCACTCTATCGCTTCTTCGCTCAGCGAGAGAAAGAGATGGTGGGAAGTTATATGGAGCGCGGATGCATCGTTGGCATTTTCGTAGACTTCGAGGATGACCTGTTGTTGCGCGCCGACCTCAAGGGTCGCAGAAAAATAGGGAACACCCTCGTAGAAGGCGGCCAATGCAAAATGCAGCCCGTCTTGCAGAAAAGGACCGGCAAAGGAAAAATTCCCCTCGGCATCGGTGTTTTTGCGCAGGACCTCGCTGACTTCCCCTTCCTGACGGATATAGAAGGCCACTTCGATGTCGGGAAGCCGCGTTTCGGTAAGTGGGTTGAGCACATAACCATTGACTGCTGCGCCCCAGAGTTCGCAGGCCGATAGGAGTATGGCAATGAAAATCAGGCGTAAGGGCATAGTTTAACTGAGCTCTGCCAGTGCGGTTCCGCACTGTGGGCAAAACTGGTCGCCGTCGCGTCGCGGAGCGCCACACTTGGTGCAACTGGGAATTGCCGCGGATTGACGCAGGGCCGCGACTTCAGCTTCTATGCGGCTTTCGAGCTCGCTGCTGCCCGCGCCATTGAGCTGGTCTAATTTACCGATGGTGGCAAGGGCCTCGGATTCGAGCTGGTCAAAGAGGCGCTGAAAATCTTCCTCGGGCACCTTGCCGATCTCGTGGTCGAGTTCGAGCTCGATAATCGCGCCCAAAAGCTGCTCTTTGCGCTCGTAGAGCTGTTGTGTGCCGTCATCGATCGGCACGGCGCGCGATTGCCCTTCGCGCAGCAACGGACGACCCAGATAGAGCATAAGCCCTAACAACAAAGCCAGTGAGCCAAATAGGGGGAAGAGATCCATCGCGTCTACTCCACGGACTCTTGTCGAACCACACGGATATCGTTTTTGCGGATGCTATTTATCATCGTCGTCGAATTGGTCCAATTCGCGTCGTAAACGGTCTTGGTATTGGCTGCGATCGGCGCGAGCAGAGCGGGCTTGTGCAACCTCGTCATTATCTCGCCCTTTCCAGTTGACCAACAAGGTGCGCACCAAGGCAATGCCGAATAACAGGGCTGCGCCGGGCGCTATCCAGGCTAGCAAATTGAATCCTTCGCTTGGCGGCGAGGCCAAACCCATTGAGCCAAAGCGCGCGATATAGCCATCGATGACCTGTTGGCGGGTCTGGCCCTGGTCCAAAGCGCTACCGATGGCTTCGCGTTCGGGTACCGCGAAGTCGGTGCATACGCAAGTCGCTAGGGACTCGCGACTGCAGTTGCCGCAGAGGCAGACTAGCTCTTCGGCGACGGACTTGATCTCTTCCCTTGTGGCCGCTTGCGCTGGCGAGAAACCGAGCAGCAGCAATGTGGTGAGTAATAGCGCGCTAGGCATGGTGCGGACGTTTTCGCGGCACCAGCAAACCAACGGCGCTCGCGCGATCGACTCGAGCCAGTCGTCGGTCGCGGGGTGTGGGCCACATCGCCCATAACGCGCCTAGGACGAAGACTATGGAGCCGAGCCAAACAAAATTGATCAGCGGATTGATGTAGACCTTGAATTTAGCACTGTGATCTGCGGCCGAACCGACTAGGATAACGTAAAAATCTTCGCGCAATGTAGAATAAATCGAGACTTCGGTGGTGCCCTGGTCGAATGCCGGATAATAGCGCCGCTCTGGCAGCAAGGTGCCGAGGAACTCGCCGTCGCGGTGCAGACCAAGGGCCGCCGCGGTGGTGCTGTGGTTGGAAGCTTCGGCGAAGGCCAGCGACTCAAAAGAGAGTTGATAGTTGCCAACTTGACGAGATGTGCCCTTTTCGAGTACGAACTCAAACTCTTGAGTAAAGGCTTTGCCCGTAAATCCGACAAAGAGAAGAACCAGCGCCAGATGGGTCAGATACCCCCCGTAGCGCCGCCTACTTTTGGCACAGAGACGATAGAGCGCCATCGGGTAGTTTTCGCTGGTACTGCGCATTCGCGCTCGGGTGCCATGGTGAAACTCGGTGCCAAGTGCGATGGTGACAAACGCACATAACCCGAAGGAGAGCAGGGCATAGAGATCGCGCAGACCAAGGGCGAAGAGGATTCCTACGAAGATCAGGCCAGCCGTTACCGGAGTGGTAAAATTCTTGCGCAGGCTCTCGTTTGAAGTTCGGCGCCAGGCAAAGAGTGGGCCGGCGCCTGTCAGCAGTAGTAGCACTAGGCCGATGGGGATATTGACCTGGTTGAAGAAGGGGGCGCCGACGGTAATTTGCTCGCCGGTGAACGCTTCGGAGACCAAGGGGAAAACCGTGCCCCAGAATACGGCAAAGAGCATCCCCAACAAAACCCAGTTGTTGAGCAGGAAAGCTGTTTCGCGCGAAGCGAAAGATTCGAGGCGGTTATCGGCCTTGAGCAGGGGCAACCGCAGCCACAAAAGCCCGAAGGAGAAGACCAGGCTAAAGATCAGAAAGGTCGCGAAGAAAGGGCCAATATTGGATTGCGCAAAGGCGTGAACCGAAGAGATAATGCCGCTGCGGGTCATAAAGGTGCCGAAAATGCAGAGCTCGTAGGTGAGAATAGCCAGGGCTAGATTCCAAACCTTGAGCATGCCTTTGCGCTCTTGGATCATAATCGAATGCAAGAAGGCGGTGGCGACCAACCAAGGCATAAGTGACGAGTTTTCCACCGGGTCCCAGGCCCAGTATCCGCCCCAACCCAGTTCGACATAGGCCCATTTACCACCCAATAGCAAGCCGAAACCGAGAAATGTCCAAGGGATGAGCGTCCAGCGGCGCGAGGCCCTCAACCAGGTGGTGTCCAGTTTGCCCGATAACAATGCGGCGATGGCGAAGGCGAAGGGTACGACCATGCCGACCATACCGAGGTAGAGCAATGGCGGGTGAATGGCCATGACCGGGTGTTGCAAGATTGGATTGAGCCCGCGGCCGTCGGGAGGCGTGAAAGACAGCTGCTGAAAAGGATCAGCGGCGAAGAGATGTACAATGCAGAAAAAGAAGCTGGTAAAGGCCAGAGTCGCTACGACATAGGGCATCAACTCGCGATAGCGCTGGCGATAGAGCGCTACGACGGAGGCTGAGTAGAGCGAAAGAATCCAGCCCCAAAACAATAATGACCCGTTTTGGCCGCCCCACAGCGCCGTTACCAAATAAAATAGCGGCATGCTGCGATTGCTGTTTTCAGCTACGTATTCGACTTGAAAATCGTGGAAAAGCAGTGCCTGCCACAAAGCGACCACCGCAATCGTCAATAAGGCACAAGTCGCTAGGACCGCGTTTTCGCCCGAGCGCACTAGCCCCAGTTGACGGCGCCGGGCTCCCACAGCAGAGGCTATGACCCCATAACCGGAAGCCAGCAGCGCCAAGCAGAGGGCGAAATAGCCAATATCAATCATATAATAATAATGTAGAAGTAGAAATAAAAGGTGCGGCGTCGACTAGCTGTTGCCGTCATTCATTGCCTGCACATGGCCGTCGTAACTCTGCCCCTCGTATTTGGAGGGGCACTTGGCGAAGACGACGTCGGCTGTAAAGGTGTTGTTGGTTTGGTGATATTCGCCTTCGAGCACGACCAGCGCCTTGTCTTTAAAGGTGTCGGGCAGGACCGCATTGCCGGTATATCGCACCTTTAGGGTGTGCTCGCCGTCGGTAATCGTGAACTCTGGACGGGAGTGATATTGGTCCCATTCGATCGAACCTGGTACAACCGTGCCACCGCCCAATTGGATGCGCTGGCTATCGCCTGGCGACTTGATGATCAGGTTTTGCAGGGTCAGGTGGGTAGCGGTCGATTGTTGCACGCTGGCGACGAAGAGATAGAGCAAGCCAGCAGCGATAACTATAGAGCCGAGCGTGAATTTATGGCGTCTCATAAGGGTATCGTAAGGATTTTGGGGAGACTGGAAGAAATCTACTGCGCGTATTACACAGCTAGAATGTGCTTAATTTCCCTGCATTTCGCAAATGAACACTACCGGTTTTTGCTGCAACCGAGTCAGCAACAGAGTTATGGGTCGGCCGTCCGGTGGGAGGCTGAGCCGACGTCTGAGTTCGGGTGGTTCGATGGGAAAGCCGCGTTTCTTTATTTCTCGCGGATAGAGCCCCTCATCGCGCAAGGTTTGGCGCAGCCGTTTGAGCTGGAATGGCTGCCAACGGATGAGGCGATAACTGCGGATAAAAGGGGAATCGGTGGCAGTGTCACCACTGAGATAGGCGATCTGTGGATCAAGCTTCCACGCGCCGATTCGCCGCGCTAGTTCGTCGAGTAGATGCGAACGCACCACGGCGGGGTTGGGATCGAAGAGATAGGCCCCGGGCGGTGCCACCACAACGTCGGGTCCGGCGGCGGTTTCGAGGGTGTGGCGTTCGGGTAGGAGCGTCGCGCGGCGGCTTGTTGTGGCCAGTTGGCCAAAATAGAGCGCTCCCTCGCGACACTGGCCCCCGGAGGAGATAAATTCGACCTCACAATCTGGGGGTAAGTCTTCCTCTGGAATAGCTGGTCCGACTTTAACGGCCAGCCGCGATACTTTTGTGCGCAGATCGGCAACCCAACTCAGCGGAGGCGAGTAACCCTCACCTCGCCGCTTGCGTTGGCCGGACCGGCGTGCAGGGTCGACGAAGACCGCATCGACGTTCATGCGCAACGACTGTGCCTCAGCCGCGATAAAGCGCACCTGTTGCAACTCGTATACCTGACTATTGTGCTGGGCCATTGCCAGTCGTCGCCGATCCGCGTCGACGGCTAAGACCTCGGCATGTTGCCCCAACGCGAGCAAATCACCACCGATGCCGCAGCACAAATCCATGATCTTTTCACAGTCGCGCAGCCGCCAGGCCCGGTAATGGGCGACCTCTTCGCGGGTGGCCATCTCTAAGCCTTCGCGATCGAAGAACATTTCTTCTGCCCGCATAAATTTCTTCCCGGCTCGCTGGCGTAGTTCGACGAGCGCTAGTCCCGCGCGGCACATCTCGGCAGGAAATGACCGCCGCAGTTGTTCTTGTATGCGTAGGGGGTTTTGGTCTGTGGCGGCGGCTTGTACTAATAGCTCGCACCCTTCGGAACCCTGAAAATAACGCAGTGCTTCGCGCGTTATGGGATCGCTAGAGTTCATCGCGTTCAAACGTTAAGTACTTTCGGCAGAATCGCCATACGCTGACAGTTCGGCTAGGTGCAAAGATGCACAAGGACGATATGACAAAACCACTATAGAGCGCGGGACTCGGGGGGGGCGGCAGTTGACGTTCTCATTCTGGAATTTTCAATGCTCGCACATCAATGCCGTTCTCAGGCCGCCAAAACCAAAATAATGCCGACCGTCCCTGTTCTAATCCCGAAACAAAATGCATAAACTGTTGCAGCGAGGTGATGCGCTCCTGGTCGACCTCGGTAATCACATCGTGCGTCTGGATGCCCTTGGCGGCTGCGGGGCCTTCCGGATCGACCGCGACGACGACGACGGGTCCCTCGCCCTGGTCGAAACCTAGCTCGGCGGCGACCTGGCTGTTAAAACCCAGCTCGAAGGCCAGTTCGGGAGGCAGTGGTTCGACCGAAAAGCCCAACTGTGAAACCCGCTGATGGCCCTGGGCTAGGATGCGGTCTTCTGCGCGCTCGCCGAGCTCGACACCGAGGTACTGCCGCTGGCCCTGGCGCAGAATGTGCAGATCGATTGTTTCGCCCGGGTCGCGATTGTAAATCAGGGTCTGGATCTGGTTGGAGTGGTCGACCTCGGTGCCATTGACGGATAGCACGATGTCCCCGACGAGTAGGCCGCCGCGCTCGGCGGGGCTATTGGGTTTAACACCGGTGAGGTAAACGCCGTGCGGGCGATCCATATCCAGGCCGTGTTGGCGGATCAGGTCTTGAGTCATCTCAGGTTCCATGCTTACGCCAAGATAGCCGCGGACGATCCGACCGTGCACCAATAGGTCGTCCACTACCTCGTTGGCCAGATTGATCGGTACGGCCAATCCATAACCGATATAATAGCCGGTACGCGTCGAAATGGCGGTATTGATGCCTATTACCCTGCCCTGCAAATCGAGCAGGGGGCCGCCTGAATTGCCGGGGTTGATGACCGCGTTGGTTTGGATAAAGCTCTCGATGGCATAGCCTTTGTCCTCATCGGCGCCCAGGTCGAAAACACCCGCTTGGCGTCCAAGGGCGCTGATAATACCGTGGGTCAGTGTTGAACCCATGCCCAAAGGGTGGCCGATGGCCAATACCCAATCACCGACTTGCAAAAGATCCGAATCGGCAATACGCACGGTGGGCAATTTCTTGGCGTCGACCTTGAGTAGCGCGATGTCGATCAGCGAGTCGAAACCAACGACCTTGGCCTGGTAGGTGCGGCGGTCGGAGAGCGTGACCTGTATGGAGTCGGCGCCTGCGATGACGTGGTAGTTGCTCAGTATATAACCGTCGTCGCTGATGATAGTACCCGATCCCATACCGCGGAAATCTTCTTCGGGAAGATCCGGAACTCTCGGATGGAAGCGGGGTAAATGGTGTTGTTGCCAGGACCGGGTCGTCGCGATGAGGACTACGGCCGGCCGCACTTGTTCGTAGGCGTTACGGAATGCCTGGCTGAGGTCTTCAAGCCGTTGCATGCTCTCTGTGGTCTGCTGTGCCCTAGAGGAAAAGGCTGCAAAGAGCAGAAGGGTGCAAGAGATGATCGCAAGCTGCGGTAGCCTGGGGTGCCGGTTCATTCGAGACCGTATTCTTTTAGCTTCCGGTAGAGCGTCCGGGCGCTGATACCGAGAATGTCCGCGGCCTTCCGGCGGTTGCTGCCGACTCGGTCGAGCGCTTGTTCAATGGCTTCTTTCTCCAGGTCTCTCAGTGTGCGCAGTGGTTCGACGGCCGCGTGTTGGGGGCGGTCGTTTTTGGTATTGTAGGGCACGTCCTCGACCGGATAGACGATCTGGTGGGGCCTGTCCGATGAGACGGGTTGCACAATGGGTTGAGCGATGGGTTGGGGCGTGTGGTGCTGAGGCGGTCCAGGCGTCGCGGGGTGTGGGTCCCGCAAGGGTGGGATATCGCTCGCGACCGGCGATTGCGCGGTGCGTTCAACGGTATTCCTCAACTCGGCAACTTCGCGTTTGAGATCTAGGAGGGCGAAGTAGATTAACTCGCGCTCCGATTGGTCCGGTGTCTTGTTGGTGGGCACCGGCAAATTTCTCGTGGAGGCCGGCGGGTTTTCCAAATGCGGGAAAAGGTCCTCGGGTTCAACGATGGCGCGCGGCGCGAGGAAGACTAGATGCTCGATAATGTTGCGCAATTCGCGCACGTTGCCGGGCCAGGCGTAGTTTTGTAAAAGGTCCATCGCCCCTGGTGAGAAACCTTCGAGACGGCTTTTGTTGCCTTGGCTTAGTTCGCCGGTGAATCGTTCGATCAGTAGGGGAATGTCCTCGCTGCGGCGGCGCAGCGGGGGAATGGCGAGTTCGACGACTTTGAGCCGATAATAGAGGTCGAGGCGAAACGCGCGCTCGGCCACCGCCTCTTGCAAGTCCCGGTTCGTCGCGGCGATAATGCGAATATCGACGGGTATGGTCGTATGCCCGCCGATGCGGGTGACTTCGCGTTGCTCGAGCACGCGCAATAGCCGCACTTGCGCGGCGAGCGACATCTCGCCGATTTCATCGAGAAAGACCGTGCCGTTATTAGCCTGCTCGAAGATGCCCTGATGTTGCGCGCGGGCATCGGTGAAGGCCCCCTTTTCGTGCCCGAAGAGTTCGTTTTCCAGCAGGTTTTCGGGGATGGCGCCGCAGTTGAGCGGGCGCATGGGGTGCTCGCGTCGGACGCTGTAGCGGTGTAGGGCTTCGGCGACCAGGTCCTTGCCGGCACCGCTCTCGCCCGTCAGCAGGATCGACGATACTGGGGTGGGTGCAATAAGCAGGATGCGCTCGCGCAACTGGCGCATCGTTATCGATTCGCCGACTAGCTCGGACCCGCGCAAGAAACGCCCTCGTTCGACTAGCTGGTCCAGTTTTTGTTGTAGCGCACCTTCTTCGAAGGGCGGAGTGACCTGGTCTTCAAGCGGCGAGCCGCGCAGGAGCTGGTGCCAGCCCTCGCTTGCTTTGCCCAAACCTAGTACGGGCACGTCGCGGAACCCGTCGAGCGCAGTAATACCTGCCGCTAGCGTCTCGTTCGAGAGCGCCAAGTCGAAGGCGACCAAGTCGACTCCGCGCCTCAACAGCGGATCGAGGGTGCCGCTATTGGGGGTGTCGATCACCTTCAGGCGCGCGCCATTGCAAGCGGATCGAAACTCCGCCTCTAGCGCTGGGTGCTGGGTCAGCAGCAGAATGCGATGTCGGGAAGAGGTAGCCATAACCGAATCAGGTCTTCCAGGTGTCCTCGCGCAGAATCGTAATCTTGCGCCCGCTGCAGTTGATGTAGCCCTGGCCCTCAAGGCGCTTGAGCACCCGCGAAACCGTCTCGCGGGTAGTGCCCGACATATTGGCCAACTCCTGATGAGTGGGCCGGTTTTCGATCGTGACGCCATCGGTCGTCTCCGTGCCCTGCTCAGTGGCCAGTTGCAGCAAGGTATCGGAAATTCGACTGGTCACATCTAGCAGGGCCAGGCCTTCGATCTGGCGATCGGTTTTGCGCAGGCGAGTGGCCAGCTCGGCTAAGAGCGCGGTGGCGATCTGCGGCGTCTTGTAGATCAGTTGCACAAAATCGGCGCGACGCAGCATCAGAAGTTCGGTTTCTTCGATGGCCACGACATTGGCCGAACGCGGCTTGCCGTCCAAGAGTGAGAGTTCGCCAAAAACCGATCCCGACCCCAGAAGAGACAGGATGACCTCGCGGCCCTCTTCGCTGACAATGCTGACCTTTACTTGGCCTCTTTTGAGGATAAAGAGCGTGTCGCCCTCTTCTTCGGCGAGGATAATGACATTGTCCTTGCTAAAGATGCGGGTAAAGGTCACGTCCGAGAGGGCTTCCAGCTCTTCCTGGTTCAGGCTCTCAAAGAGTGACACGTTGCGCAGAAAATCGATATGGGTCATCGGGTTTCTCCCTGCCATTGGCGCCTTAGTTGCGATTGCCTAAACTGCGGCGCAAGGCAACGATCTGTTCTTGGGCCATCTCCCCTTGGGGGCTTTGGCCCCCTTCGCGGCGCACGATGCGCTCGTAGACGGTGATGGCTGTAGCGTGTTCGCCCAACGACTGGTGACAGCGCGCGCGCTGGAAATCTGCCGAAGTGATCCACTGGCTGAACCCCTCGGCGCCGTGGTAGCTGACTTTGTAGTAGGCTTCGATGGCCTTGCGATATTCGCCCATATTCTGATACGATTCGCCGATATAGAATCGGGCTTCGGAGGCGCTATTGGCTTCGAGCAGTTGTTGGGAAAGCAACTCGTCAAACTGTTCTATGGCCTGGGGATAATGGCCCTTATCCTTGAGGATGATGCCCAATTCAAGTTGCGCGTCGACGGTTTTGGGGTGCTCGGGATACTGGCGCAAGAGTTGGTTGACCACCTGGTGGGCCGCTTCATATTCGTGTGCGCCCTGGTAGCTCTTAAGCAGCTTCCACACCGCGTCCTGGGCCGAGTCGCGGGCGACTTGCGGCGCGTCGAGAACGCGTTTGTAGGCGCCTGCGGCCTGCAGGTAGTTGTGCAGCGAATACTGGTAATCGCCCAAGCGCAAATAGGCATCGGCCGCATGCGGGCTCGTTGGATTTTCCTGCACGAAGCGCGAGATGGCTTCCAATGCACGAGCAGCGCCTTCCTCGCTAGGCGCTGCTTTGTTTTGCTTCCACAGCGTCGTTGCCACTTGAAAGGCCCCATCGTCAGCCCACTCGCCCTCTTTTATTTTTTGGAACGCTTCAAGAGCCTTTTTGTAGTTGCCCGCCCGTAAGTAGTATTGTCCCTCTTCGAGTTGAAAGCGCTGGCTCCATTCTGTCGCTTCTTTAAAGCGCTTAGTGAACTTCTTGCCCGCCTTACGTCCCTCTTCTAGGCGCTTGAGCCGAAATAGGGCAAGCACGGCTTGTCCGTGCACCAGCGGATCTTCGCTATGTTTTAGTAGGGGCTGATAAATTTGTTGAGCCTGTTTGTAGCGCTCCCGCACAAAGGCGATATGACCGGCCCGGGTCGAGGCTTCAACGGCCAGATCCCCCGACGCGAATTCTTTCCCCACCTGCTGAAAAAGTCGAAAGGCTTCGTCCTCTTGTCCGAGTTGCAACTGCAATACGGCTTGCGCGAAATAAATGCTGTCCAAGCCTGCGTCCGCCCCGTCGGTGAGCACTTGTCGATAAGCCGCCAATGCTTCGTTGTGGCGGCCTAGCCGATGATGAGCCTGGGCGATGCGACGGAGAATCCTGCCGCCGTCGTCGGTTGTTGTCGCGCCGGTGACTAGCGGCAGATAAAGCTCGATGGCGCCGGCGAATTCGCCGAGTTGGAAATAGGTGTCGCCTAGCAGTTCTTGCGCGGCGCGGCGTTTGGGAAAGGCCGGATAGCCCCAGCGCAGCTCTTGCAAACGGGCGATGGCCTCTTGCGGTCGGTCTTGCGCCAGGCGGATATGGCCCAACTCAAAGAGGACCTGCGCTGTCAGCGGGTTGTCGGGATAATCGCCGAGCAGGCGTTCGAGCGAGTCGGCTGCCGCTTGGTACTGGCCTTTTTGCGCGTGATAAAGACCGGCGCCCAATAGTGCTTGAGGTACGAGCGGGCTGTCGGGTGTGAGCCGACGGAGCTGACGATAAGCCTCGGCAGCGCCATCGAGCCGGGTAGAGTCGATGGCCGCTAGCCGACGTCGCGCGTCGCCTAGCTGTAAGAGCGCCTGACCTAATTGCGGGCTCTGGCCCTCGACAGCTTCGACGACGAAGGCGGCAAAACCCTTTTCTAGTGTAAGTAGGCGCAATGAGTCGGGGCCGCTTTCGGCCTGGGTTTCGATAAGGCGAATTTGTGCGCGCTGGGTCCAGGAGTTGTCGCTCGTAGCTTCTGCGGGTTGCGCGGCGAGAATGCGGTATTCTTGTAGTGCGAGGGCGCGCAGCGAATCGGCACTGGCGGGCTGAGCTTCGAGCTGGCGTTGGCGGGCGAGTTTGAGCAAGCTCTCGGCCAGGAAATATTGCGCCTCGCTGCTGTGGTGGTCGTTGGAATAAGCCGCGGCGTAGTGTTCGAAAGATTTAGCAGCGGCCTCGAAATCGTGGTGCTCGAAAAGTACCCGTGCTACGTATAATTGCGCCAGTTGACGCGGGGTGCCGCTCAACTCGTCGATCCAGGCCTTTTGCAGCGCGCGGTTGAGGTCGGCCTGGTTCATGACGGTGAATTGGCGCAAATACTCAATGCGTTCGCGTACGGCCTCGCTCTGGAGGCCGGCGGGAAAGAGCTCGAGATAGGCGATATATTCGCGCAGCGCGGCGCGGGGTTGGCTGCTTTCTTCAAAGACTTGGGCCAAGCCGAATTGCGCTTTGGCGGCGACTTCGCCCTGACCCGATGCCAGTTCGCGATAGAGCGCGATGGCCTCTTCGTAATAGCCGGTCGAGCCATAGAGTTCGGCCAAGTCGGAGCGGACGGCGTCGGAAGCCGTGTCGGTTTCCTGCAAATAGCGGCGATACCAAGTGATTGAGCGGCTGTGGTCGCCGCGCCGCTTGTAGAGCACGCCCAATTCGCGTAGCGCGTCCTTGGCTTCAGGTGTGCCATCGATTTGGATCAGCCCTTGGAACATGCCCACCGCCAAGGCGAACTGTCCGGCCTGTCCCAAGGCGATGGCCTGTCCCAAGCGTGCTTTGAGATAGGCCGGGTGGCCGGGTTCAAGCCCGGCGATCAACCGTTCGTAGTGGTCGAGCGCTTCACGTGTTTGCTGGCTTTGGCGTCGGGCGTCGGCGAGACCTAGGAGGGCGCTCTCTTTGAGGGTCGCGTTGCCGATTTTGTCGAAGGCTTTTTGGTAGGCGTCACCTGCTTGGCTAAAGAGGCGCAACCCATAGAGGTGGTTGGCGCGATGCAGATAGGCACTATCGGTCTGCGCTGCCGAGGGAAAGCGTTTTTCCAGCGATTTGAAGCGGGTCTCAGCGGCTTTGCGGTTGCCCAAGAAAAGATCGATGCGTCCGCCGAGCAGTAGGGCACTGGGCGCCTCGGGTGGGGCGGGCTCAGTGGCGATAATTTGACTGAGCAGTTGTTGGGCTTCTTCGGCCCGGCCGGCGGCAAAGCGCAATCGGGCTAATCGATAACGGGCCGAGTGCACTTGCG
>Ga0233439_10000199_pt1 | contig 99264 bp, 87 predicted proteins | sample SI_123_September_6_FD_182713 | JGI IMG/M metagenome (GOLD analysis project Ga0233439, IMG submission 182713) | Seawater microbial communities from Saanich Inlet, British Columbia, Canada - SI_123_September2016_100_MG | ecosystem: Environmental > Aquatic > Marine > Inlet | place: Canada: British...
CCAATAGCGACACGACTGCCGTCACTACTGATTGATACAGACCTTCCGGAATAGTCACTTGCAGCTTCGCCATCAATATCTTGCCCTAATTGATTCCAAACCGTACCGTCATATTGATAAATGCGGATGTGACCTTCATTACCTGCACCAGTGCCGTCATTATATAGAGCCCCAATAGCGACAATGGTGCCGTCTCCGCTTAACGATACAGAATATCCTGATTGGTCATTTTTAGCTTCGCCATCAATATCTTGGCCTATTTGATTCCAAATATCATTACCAGAATCATATTGATAAATACGTGTGTGACCCATGCTTGAATCACCAGTGCCGTCATTACTGGCAGCCCCAATAGCGACAATGGTGCCGTCACTATTTATCGATACAGAAAATCCTGATTGGTCACTGGAAGCTTCGCCATCAATATCTTGGCCTATTTGATTCCAAATATCATTACTAGAATCATATTGATAGATGCGCACGTGACCCATGTATGAAACACCAGTGCCTTCATTAAATGGAGCCCCAATAGCGACAATGGTACCGTCACTATTCAATGATACAGAACTTCCGGATTGGTCACCTGAAGCTTCGCTATCAATGTCTTGGCCAAGTTGATTCCAAACAGTACCATCATATTCGTAGATGCGGACGTGACCTGCATTTGAACCATTGCCGTCATTATAGCGAGCCCCAATAGCGACAATGGTGCCGTCACCATTTATCGATACTGAAATTCCGGATTGGTCAGCTTTAGCTTCGCCATCAATATCCTGACCGAGTTGATAACTAGGACCGCCTGTAAAAGTAATAGATTCTACTACATCAGTATCGCCTAATTTTTTTCCTCCTAAATAAACTCCGCCATTGAAACTCGCGTCGCCGCCAACCAACAAATGGTTATCAGCGTTGCGTAATTGCAGTGACCCACCGCTCATGTCTACAAAACCGTTGACGTACATGGATTCGAAACAGTTCGCATTGTTGGATAAATCTAACCAATTTGCCATGTTGTATATATATATATAGTATATACAAAATGCAGGAAAATAAAAAAATACAATCTATTTAGTTCCAAAAATACAATCTATTTACTTCTTAACAAAGAAGGACGTAATAGTTTGAATGTTGTGTTTTTCATTATATATTTTGCTCAATGTTTTGTCAAACAACAGAGCCTTTATTTTGGTCGCACAATATTTTTCCTTCTTTTTCATAAACGTCTCTATATCCGGATATTCTTTCTCTAATTTTTCCATTTCTTTGTGATACGTTTTGATAGCCGATTTTTTATTCTGCATTTCCCATATTTGTTCTAATGCTAAACCAAACAATTGTTGCAAAGGTTTCATCAATTGATTCGTAATATAATGCGTATAATCAATCTTCAATTTATTTGCAATGATATAGTCAAACGTTTCTATTTTATCTCCCATCAACGCTTTTGGTTTATCGTTGACAATAAATACAAATCTCATTCTATCGCCGGGTTTTGGTTTGTTTCCTGGGTCACGTTCTCCAATACGGTCAGCCAATACACGATGACCGATTTGTTGAGGATTTTTATAATACCCCCGCAATGCCTTAGTAATCGCTAATTTATCCATACCGACATTGCCTTTAATCAAATCGTCCAGTGACTTTTGTAAAAAGTCAATCGCTTTGCCGATATCATTGTCTTTCATCAATATATTCAAAATGCCGCCATAGACATCTTTCAAATAATCACATGAATCGCGTCGTTTCAATGACAATCCCATAAATTTCATGTATCCTTTATTGGGGTCTTCTTCATACAACATACCCACATACCGTTTCTTTGATAGCAATATAAACGGCATCAACGTTTTCTCATATTCCAACCCCATAGGTGGTTTCAAAAACTTTGTGCATAAATCCGCGGCATCCTGTGCAATTTCAATAGTTGTTTCGAGTGCTTTGTATCCTTTTATTTTTTCACCAGTTTCTGGATTCTCTAGATTGAAAGTGAAGAATACACTATCCGTGTCTCCATATACATACTCGGCTCTTGTCCTAACTACACCATTTGTGCAGCTATTATAGATTCTATCGCCATATACTTCTTCGATAATTCTACGCGCATAAATAATCATCATGCGACCAGTAGCGGTGGTGGAAGCTGCGACGTCTTTTTCATAAAAGGTAGATGTTCGTGACCCACATTGCCCATACAATGAATTTGCCGTTACCTTATAACCCAGTTGACGTTTGTCCAAAATATTCTGCATAAAAGGGTCCTTTTCTGTTTTAATCATTTTACGGGTATCTTTTCTCGCTTTCAGCAATTCTTCTAAAATGGATGGCATAATTCCTTTTTTATTGTCTGGAAATTGTGCCCATCGGCAAATCATTTTGCCGACTTTCGTCTTTTCAGCTTTGGATGTTGCGTTTTTTCGAATATATTTGTATGTGTCAAATTCAATATTAATGTACTGATATCCTGGCAAATTATCATAGATGAAGTTTCCGTCCGTGTCTTGGTCGCCAATAATGCGAATAATCTCTCCTGACAAATTGTACTCTTTTGCCCATACTTTGCTATCATGTGAATAATTCTGGCTAATCATGGACGACGGGTACAGAGAAGAATAGTCTACACAGGCTACCGGATTGTCCATATACATCGAACATTTCGGGGGAAGTACAATGGCCCCTTCATACCCTTCTGCTTCCGTCGGTTTTTCAACATCGGGCATCAACGTATCTTTATCTCTACATTTCTTTGCCACAAAACTAGTGAGTTTGATGCCCTGCCCACGAAACACGAGAAAGCTGATGGGTACACTGCAAATGCGAGACATCTCAACATATCCAGTAATGACATCGATTTTGTTCATCAAATGATGGACTAGGTTACAATCCTGGATACAGTATTTGGCAACGACTGCTCTGTCTGCAGACGACCCTTTGGACAATCTAAAAATATCCTGAGGGGTTACATCGTCTTTCGCCATCCCCCATTTGATGGATTTTCCCTTTTCGACTTCATGATGTCCACGTATCATGATAACATTGAATGTCGACCGTTTTTCTTCGCCATTTTTCATTTCGACCACTTCTCTACCGTACTCGATTTCCTGTACTACAAATTTTTGACCATCTTTGTAGTAATCCGTAGTAAACCCCGTAATTTCAATATGAATGAAATCGCCTTTATGTAGCCCCATCAAATTATTACTGTAGAGTTCAGTTATTTCGCCGTGTTCTGGATGGTCTACATATTCTATTTTTTTCACACTATCACTAATAAACTGCCCGGCAACATCGTCCAACTTGTAAGATGACAAATTAAAATCTCTACGAAAATAAGCATACATGTCGATTTGCAGACGTCCCGCCATACGGGCATAGCGTAAATCATATTCGCCACTTGCGATTTGTAGTTTTGTATGTTCTAAATTATACTTCCCCGGGGCGTCTCTATCTTCATTTGCACAAACCTCGTTCATTTTCCGTGAGAGCATCAAAAATTCTCTGTCGCAATGATTTTCTTCTGCACGACGAAACATGAATTCGTAATCAAACCCAAAAATATTATAACCAATAATAATATCAGGATTTTCGTGTTGAATAAGCTCGGTCCATTTCAACAAAACGTCCTTTTCTGTTTCGACGGTTTCAATGACTGCACCGTCTACCGTATCGCATGTACCAACTACTAGACAATGGTTGAGATAAGGTTCTTTGGACCCATAATTCATAAACGTAGAACCGATAAAGGTGACCTCATCGCCTCGCAGTCTAGGGAATAACAATGTTATCACTTCATCCGTGATTTTGATTTTGTCATCTCTGTCGTATTGCTCTCCAAACAATATGTCCATAACCGTAGTATTTTTTTTCACCTTCAACTTCTTTTCGTATTTCTTTCCATATGTAACAGTATTTTCAATGGTTGTATCTACGCGTCCTCCATCAGCTTCCGCAGAGCCCTCTACATTGTTTTGATGAGTGTCTTTCATGGCTTCAAACATACTATCTATTTTGATTAAATCACTATTGTCTTCTTCTGCCTCTTTTTTTGCGTGTTCGAGGGATTTATTCATCAAAATATGAATAAGCTTTGTTATTTTCTCTTTGGACGGAGGCGTTTTCGGATACACTAGGTCAATATCGTCAAATTTGTCGTACCCAAAAGAAGTATATATCATCTTTTGCAACAACACTTTTCCTTTGTCTTCATCAATGTATTGCAATTGTTTTAAAAACACATCTACCATTTGAGTTACAAGTCGTTTATAGGTTTTTACCGGCATTGGGAAGTCGCCGTGGCTGCTACTAGCTTCAATATCATAACTACATATCTTGTAAGGAACCACTGTTTCTTTGTCCGGCATGGAAACAACGTGTTTCAGTGAGCAGATGTATTCATATTTACATGTGGTTGTTTTCAATGGTACTTTCAGTACGCGGGATGTATTCACTGAGACCCAACCAGACGGACTGATGTCATTCACATGAAAATATCGCAACAGAGGCGGGATGTTGCTTTCGTACAATTCCAACTCTACTTTCATAAATTCAATATTTGCACGAATTCTCTTGTTGCCAAATTTGCTTTCCGGGTCTTTCACGTAGTAAAACCACATATTTTTGTATTTGTTCATGGCAGTGTTGTTTTTAAATTCCAATCGTACAAATTGGTGTTTTTTCCCTGCAGAAAAACCGTACAGTTTGTGATGATTCACCAACTTATATTTTACAATGGAGTTTTTGTATCGAGAATCGACATTATCATTTAGATATCGAATCAGGGCGTTTACCTTATATTGAGTCCAGTCGTCACCAACCCGAATATAAAAGAAGGGGTTGTAGTCATTGACATACAAACAACATGTTTCTCCTTTTTCGTTTATACCAAACATTTGAATAATGAATTCCTTATCGTCTCCCGTTTTCTGCTTGTAGTTCCCATCCTCAGACCCAGAATCACTGTCCTCTTTTTTGGGTGACTCGTCATATATGTGGAAGTCTATCAAACGAAATGACCGTACCACACTGGGCTTTGGTTTACTGATAGACCGCTTGATTTCACTCATTTGTTATTATTGTTGAAAAACGTTTAGGTTGTTTGTATGAACATTTTTATTTCATATAATCAATTTTTATACAACATTTGCAGGGTGATTGCAGTACAATATATATACTCTCGTATTACTTCTCTCCACCTGCCCAGCGGATTAATGAAGATGTATCTCTGTCTCCATTGTATTTTTCAAACTTTCCGTCTGCTATTTTTCCCATAGTAGGGTATCCATCCATCTGAACATGTTCATTTTCATTCATGAAGTTTTCTTTTATTTCTCGCATTTTGTCCTCCTGGTCCGCACTTTCGATTTCTTTTATCTCATCTGGAGTATACGTGTTGTTTGATAATAAGTGTCCTTTCATTTCATTCCATTGTGGCATCAAACGGTGGCAATGACCACACCAGTCTGCATGGAACAACACTAATATCGGTCGCTCTGTTCTGTTTGCCGGTTTGACAATCGGTTCTATAGAAGGTTGTTCTCTAACCTGTTTTCTTGACCTCAATTGCTGCAGATGGTCCATTAATTTATCATGAAGGGTGGAAATAGCCATCGGTTGTCTGACTACCGTTTTGACGCCTCGTCTACTTTTTTTCTTTCCTTTTGTAGATTTTGTTTTGTTTTTTTGCGTTTTAGCAGCCTTTTTATTCTTTTTCGTGTTCGTATTGTTTCTTTTTGAACCCTTTGATGTCTTTTTACCCGGCATGTATAATATAACCATATAAAATAACACTAAATAAAATCCTTGTTAAGTATATACTCACAAATGAAAAATTCCAGATTGTTATTCATACTATTCCTAATTATAACATTCATGTTGGGATTTTTTGCAATATTGTTTATCAGACCGATTCGTAGTTCGGATAAAGAAGGGCTCGAAAATAACACGACCAACAACGAAACCGAAAACGACAAAACCTGTCCAACTATGTTAGTGAGACGTGGAAACATATTGTTATTATACAACTCAAATGAACCGAAAGGGGCAAACAACCCGATGCCATTTTTTAATTTAGACGAATATATCAATTATTTAGAAATACAAAAAGAGAAGGGTCTAAATTGTCCGGTTTTGTTTTTGCAGGAAGAGACTACCTCGCAGGGTGAAAATGTATACCGCATCCGCCCGAGTCCGTTTGATTTGCAGGGAGGTCTGCCAACTACACCAGACATTAGTCAAAAAGAGATTGATTCGCTCAAACAGGCAATGAACGTACTTGATGCAACGAGAGACAATCTGCCCTACAATAAGGACCAATATGCAGGATTTGACCCACAGGGACAACATGTGGGTGAATATACCACACTAGACGCCCTTCATGATAGCACAGGTACTCGCAAAATAAGCGACAACCCGATGGATGGAAACTGGGCTGGTACCAGTTATACGCAACAAATGGTTGATTCTGGTAAGTATGTAGGTAGCGAAATTACAAAGCCTGTTTTTTTCAATCCAAAAACCGTTTTTTTTCCTGACATTCCTTCCAATGTTCCTGGTCCAAAGGATATTTTACCTTAAATATATATCAAAAAATTAGTTTGTATATGGTGCAAACTAATTTTCTTCCCTTTTCAATAGGAAATGGCGAATGTTCTCGATGCTCGATTTGTTTATCTTCCTTTGTTTTCCGTTTTTTTCGTATGACATGTTCGAAATACACTCTGGGTCTTTGTTCAATTCCTCAATGAAATGTGGGAAATCATTAAAATTCTGCATAATGGCCATTGCGGTAGTGGAGCTTATGCCAGGTATTTGACACAGAATAATTTCACCAATGTTTTCTGGGGTAATGTTGTCTTTTTTCGTTTTTTTGACTACAGAACAATAGTCTGCCGAAGTCAAAGTCGTTTCGGTAGTTGTCAATATGTTCTCAACATCTGTATTTGTAATTGTTTGTATTTGTGAATTTGTAAACATTCTGGTAAAGGGTTGTGTTAAATAATAAGGTACTTTGCCTTTACTGAATTCCTTTTCTATTTTGTCTGCCATATGTAAGACCCATTCCGCAGTTTCGCGCACACTTGATGTACGATGAACACTGAATCCTTTAAAAAAATTCAACGAAGTAATGGATGAATACAAAATTTTCTTTTCAACGGGGGTCCTCAACTGTGATAAAACTCCCTCTAAAACATAAATAACTGAATGTGGCGGAAATCCACTCGAGTTCAATAATCTATAGGACTGCTCTTCGTATCGCCCATCTTTAATAGACGCAATCAGGTCACTGAATGACTTACGCTCTATTAACAATACATCCTTGCCGTCGTCGGTTTGAAACAATACATCTCCTAATGTGAGTACCTCTTTCGAAACAACCGTGCTACTAGGTGTCGATTGACTACATTGAATCGATACACATTGTTCATATAGGTCTCGTTCTCGTTCGTCTAATATCAATTTCATCTGTGTTCTCAATAAATAATATAATAGTGTAAGTTATTATATTATTTACAACTCATATCTAAAAGTAGGTTGTTGCGCCAGGACGCACGCCAACAGGACGAGACTGGCTAGTTGTGGTGGTAAGGGGCATTTTGAGTACGGAAATTCTCTGACTGGTACCACGCATGGCAACACTTGTCCATGAATCGCGACCGACAGTATGAGGAAGTCCTGCCTTCTTACTTCCACCGCCCTGGTTTTGATTTGTAATACTAGCAATAGAGGCTGTTTTCTTAGTTTGACTGTAAACCATTCTGTTATATATTTACTAAATATATTTTTGTCGAATCAATAAAATTGATTAAATAAGATAGTTAAACAATACATGACATATCCTATATCTATTTGCATTTCATTTTATTATAATAATAATAATAATATGAATATCGATGAAGACGTACGCGTTGAAAAAAACAATCTTGGTATCGAAACGTATATTTTCGACCCCTATAATCCCCTAAATAAGTTAATTAATAAGGATGAAATACAAACGATTCTGAAAAAATACAATGTACCATTCGAACCACATAATTTGGAACTTTACAAACGGGCTTTCATTCATCGTTCATATATTCGTAGACCCGACATAGAAAACAAAACTAACAACATTCTCATTGCACCTAAACCCGACGACTGTATCGGACTTTTCACTAAATCTAATGAACGCCTCGAATTTATTGGAGATGGAGTATTAGAATGTATTACAAAGTACTATTTATATAGACGTTTTCCTAAAGAAAACGAAGGATTTATGACTGAAAAAAAAATTGCACTGGTGAAAAACGAATCGATTGGACGGATGGCTTATGAAATGGGCCTACATAATTGGGTAGTGCTTTCCAAACATGCGGAGGGTAAACAAATTCGAACGAATTTAAAGAAGCTGGGGTGTTTATTTGAGGCATTTATTGGTGCTATGTTTCTAGACTTCAACAAAATTTCGATTCACGATGAAGACAAATGGTTTGAAAACGTATTTGTATGCGGTCCTGGCTTTCAAATGGTCCAAATATTTGTCGAATCTGTTTTTGAAAAACATGTGGATTGGATTTCGCTTATTCGCAATGACGATAACTTTAAAAATATTTTGCAAGTAAAAATTCAAAAGGAGTTCAAAGTGACACCTGATTATTTAGAAGTGGCTGAACATGACGCAGATATCGGTTATCACATGGGCGTATATTTATGTCTAGGGCAACATGTTCATGGGTTGCGGCACAATGATTCCATTGCTATAAGTCAATTCACCTGTTACAATGATATTCATCAGTATATGTCCCAGCATGGAAGAATCTTCCTTTTCATGGGCTACGGTAAGCACAAAATCAAGAAAAAAGCCGAGCAAATTGCATGCGATGATGCTATCCGCGTGCTAGAATCATTTCAAACCACATAATACGTTCATATCGGGCCACTTTCGTCAACCAAATGAATCGGTAAATCGTTTCTCATAAATTTACACTTTCCTTCTCTTGTCCATTCCACCTGTATAGTCTTTATTTCTACTCCATTTTCCCATGCTTTTTTTTTCTCTTTTTTCGGCACATCTACATAATCTGCAAGTGGCACATTTTTTACCTCCATGATAAACGGAACACCATGTTCGTCTATCCCTGTGAAATCAAATCGTGAAGTCATGATTGTAGTTTCACGAGCATAGGATAGAATGTTTTCTAAACCATGTATACAATTATTTTTCAAAGCTCTTTCTGCAATCGTTTCTCCTAATTTTGGGTTGACCCCGACAATAGTCTCATTGCACCCTTCTCTTTGAATACTCAATTCTATACGATGACTCGTTTTTGTTTTATTCCCAGTCATTTTCGACATAATCACATCAGCACCGCTATCTGCTAATCCACAGCAACCCAATGATGGCGAATGTCCCATGATATCCTCTCCATTCTCTATTTTTACATCAGCTACGTATGGTGTTTTGCAATACAATGACGGTCGTTTTATTACCGTCCCTCTTACTGGGTTATCTATTTCGTAGAGTATCATGTTTGTGTATAAGTCATTTGATAACATTGCAAATATCAATTTTCTGCATTTACAGGTATTTTCCTATCTCTCGCTTTACGTCATTTGGCAACTGTATACAATGTATTGCATAGTAGGCAACAATATCATCTTTATTTATGTGACACGGTTCATAAAATCTATTTGCTGAACTTATTTTACAGGTCTGCCCATTGATGTCAAATATTGCGTGGATGCGTGATGGCGACAGCAATACACTCAACCCGCTGTCATATGAATACGCCCTTCCTTTGACGTATTCTAATCGCTTGAATACACCATGCAATAAGTAGTCTCTCTCTATTCGCAATGTATTGGTATCATTCCAGTTTACATCTATTATGTATTTTTTTCCCGGGCTTAGTCTATCAATTGAAACTTCATTTGAAATTCGCATAAATATATCCATATAGTAGATAATAAATGGAATGGTCTTACGGAAAAAATCGAATGGTTTCTGCGTTAGAACGATTGATTGAAAATAAGCCAAAAAGAAAATGGTATCACTATGTCTGCTGTTGCTTCAACCAAACAAACGAGATTGAGGGTACACGATTGTCCGTTTGTTTTGACGAATAAATCTGCATACAAATATATACTAATTCAAATCACATAGAAATATTCTAATAGGCTAAATACACCGACTGATTATGAAGACATATCCCTCAGTATAAACCGAAAAAACGCAGGTGGATATTCTCATGGTGTATTGCAGCATTGGAAGGAACCGTGAATACAAAAATAATTACATAATTGACTATTTTGTTGAATAAGTATTATTATTATGTTGTATTTCAAAAAAACTTATGGGGTTACTCAGAAAAAATGGACAAAAATAAATGTCCTTTTTTTCTTTTTGGGATGGAAAACTTATTTCAAAAAACACAAAAAACAGTTTCATAGCATATCGCAGCAAATCTCGTATTTTTTATAAAAAACTGACTGCAGGATTTTTATTATATTTTTATGGTAGTAAAGTATTTAGGGTTTTTTCGTAAGCATATATAAGTAGAATTATGCTTACTGAAAAACCCCGAAAAATAAACAATTCTTATATTTGTACACATTGTAACTATATATCGAGCAACAAAAAAGATTACAATCGTCATTTAACCACACGAAAACATACAATGCTTACTGATGCTTACCACAAAACCCATAATAATTTAGAATGCTTATGTGGTAAGTATTTCAAACACAAACAGAGTTTATATAGGCACAAACAGTGTTGTGATATTGGGAGAAAAACCCCCATTTCAAATACAGAATACCATAACCAGGTTGATGCTATACATATTATGCACATATTGAAACAGAACAATGAGCTAATTACAAATAATCACGAATTCAAAGCTTTGCTTATTGACCAGTCCAACAAAATGTTAGAGGTTCAACAGGAAAATCATCTTTTACATCAACAACTTATTCACGCAGTGAAGGACACGGGGAACACCTACAATAACACCACTACCACGAACAACAACCAGAAATTTAACTTAAATTTCTTTTTGAATACAACGTGCAAAGATGCCATGAATATGACTGAATTCATTGAAAATATGGAAGTTGATTTCAAAGACATTGAGAACATAGGAAAAAATGGGTATGTGACAGGTATGACGGATATGATTTTATCTCGCATCAAAGAGTTAGATGTGACAAAACGCCCACTTCATTGTACTGATTTGAAACGGGAAACCATGTATATCAAAGACAACGATGAATGGAGCAAGGATACCCCCGATAATACCAAATTACATCAGATGATAGATTATGTGGCAAAGCGTAATTATGCAAAGATACCATTATGGCGCGACAATCACCCAGAATGTCAACAATGGGACCATCCCCAATACGAATTTTGCGTATCTATGATGCGTAACATACTCGGTGATGTCGGCCCTGAACAGATACGACTGGACAACAAAGTTATAAAAAATTTATCTCGACATATTTTAGTGGTTAAAGATACATGTTAGAGAATTTATTTACTTTATTCAATTTATTGTTATTTAAAAAAAAACTTATGGGGTTACTCAGAAAAAATGGACAAAAATAAATGTCCTTTTTTTCTTTTTGGGATGGAAAATGTTTTTGAAAAAACACAAAAAACGGGTTCATAGCATATTGCAGCAAATCTCGTATTTTTTATAAAAAGCAGACTGCATACTTTTTTTATGTTTTTTCACTAAAATCATTTAGGGGATTTTTGTGTTATCATATATTATGGTAATAATGGTAACAGAAAAACCCCAAAAAAACCCAAGAAAATATGAATGTACAGATTGTAACTATGATACGAGCAACAAAAAAGATTATTCTAGACATTTAATGACTGCAAAACATACAATGGTACAAAATGGTATTGAAAAAACCCCATCAAAACCTCACTACATCTGTGCTTTGTGTAAAAAAAACTTCAGGTATTCATCCGGGTTATCCAGGCACACGAAGACATGCAAATCAACCGTCATACCGATTGTTCAACCGGTTCAACGTCACGTGAAATTAAAAAGCACGCATGCAGATGTGGATTCTCTTATGGATTTGTTGAAGCAAAACCAAGATTTCAAAGAGCTATTAATTGAGCAGCAAACTGAAAACAAGTTGTTCAAAGAGTTGATAATTGAGCAACAATTTGAAAATCAAAAATTACAAAGTAAATTGATAGAAGCAGTGAAGGACACGGGGAACACCTACAATAACAATAGTACAACGAACAACAACCAGAAATTCAATCTGAATTTCTTTTTGAATACAACATGCAAAGATGCCATGAATATGACTGAATTCATTGAAAATATTAGAGTTGATTTCAAAGATATTGAGAACATCGGTAAAAACGGATATGTAACAGGTATGACCGATATGATTTTATCGCGCATCAAAGAGTTAGATGTGACAAAACGCCCACTTCATTGTACTGATTTGAAACGGGAAACCATGTATATCAAAGACAACGATGAATGGAGCAAGGATACCCCCGATAATACCAAATTACATCAGATGATAGATTATGTGGCAAAACGTAATTACGCAAAGATACCATTGTGGCGTGATAATCATCCAGAATGTCAACAGTGGGACCATCCGCAATACGAGTTTTGTGTATCCATGATGCGCAATATACTCGGGGATGTTGGTACGGAACAAATCAGGTTAGACAACAAAGTCATAAAAAATTTATCTAGACATGTATTGGTTGAAAAACAAGGATAGATTTTGAAGACAAAATGAATTGAATATATTTTGTAAAGATATAATATATTCTATAATCAATGAACAATGCCGATATATTTCAACCTTTAGAAATACTGGAAAAAAAACCTGTACCAAAACAATTTGATAGGGTGAGGTTATTCTACAAAAGAAAGGACGAAATAGGCAATGACCAGGAAACTGATATACCTGAAAAAGTAGACATGGAACAGGTCGATGGCATGGAAGAAACAAAAGTAGACACCGTAACCAACAAACCTGCAATAAAAGTCGTGGACAGGCGCAGAGAAAATGTTATGGACAGAGAAGCCATTATGAATAGGCTTCGTGCTAGAATGCCCGTGCAATTGTTGAGCAATATACCGTCTAGTAGAGAGACTATTCTGGTAGCAGAAGAAAAGAAGACGGAACCGGTTAGACAATTGACTTTACAGAGTAATCTGGAAGAAGATGACGTCCAGGATGTCACTCTAGTAGGTAAAGAAGGAAACGAATATATACTGGAGAAGAGTGGCGACGAAGAGGCAAAACTAGCAGAGGTGCCAATCGAACCCATAAAAAAGATACAAAAAAAAAGAAAACTACGAATAGTAGGAACGGTAGAGGAAGAAGAACCAGTGGTTGATTTGACAACAGCCGTCATAAGAACACAAAAAGTAGCAGACAGATTGCCCAGCGAAAAAGAAAAAATCATAGTCAAGGCACCATCCTATTATATGAACAATCGCAAGATATTCATACAGAAATTAACCGAGTTATTTAAACCGTATCAAAAAGAGTTATTAGACACACAGGAAAGTGCATCATGTGACAATCGTTCCAATAACAAAGGATTTGATATGTTAACACATCAAAAAATAGTTCGTGATTATTTGAATTTGTATACACCGTATAGAGGATTGTTGTTGTACCATGGTTTAGGCTCTGGTAAAACGTGCACTTCTATCGCGATAGCGGAAGGAATGAAATCGTCTAGGCGAGTGTTTGTATTGACACCTGCTTCATTAAAAATGAACTTTTTCAGCGAGATGAAAAAATGTGGAGACGACATGTACAAAAAAAATCAATATTGGGAGTTTATAAGTATTGATGGGAAACCAGAATATGTTGGAATTTTGACAAAAGCGTTGTCCCTTTCCAGTCAATTTGTACGCAGCCAGGGTGGTGCGTGGTTAGTGAATATAAACAAAGAATCTAATTACGAATCGTTAGATTCGTCTCAACAAGAGTCATTAGATGAACAGTTGAACCAGATGATACGCAGTAAATACACAGATATTAATTACAACGCACCGAACCTGGAAAAACAAATACATACATTGAGTGGAGGATTTACACATAATCCATTTGATAACAGCGTAATTGTAATTGATGAGGCACATAATTTTGTAAGTCGCATTGTCAATAAGTTGAAACAGCCAACAAAAATCGCCTACAAATTATATGATTATATAATGAGTGCAACCAATGCCAAAGTAGTGTTATTAACTGGCACGCCTATTATTAATTATCCCCATGAAATAGGAGTGCTGTATAATTTGTTACGAGGGTATATTGTATCCTGGACCATACCGATTGAGTGGCAAAAACGAGACAAATTGAACGAAGACACCATATTGACCATGTTGGATAAAGCCAATATAAAGACTCATGACAGTGTTGAATACGGCGACAATAAGTTAACAATCACACGCAACCCATTCGGCTTTGTAAACACAAAGAAACGTGGAGTAGCGAAGGGTACAAAACGCGTCAAAAAAGGTGGGAAAAAAAGAACAACGAAAAAAGCAAGGAATCTACCCAAAGAGCGGTTCGCAGAAAAGTTAACATTGGAGGAAGAGTATACCATTGAGCAGAATGCCGATGTAGAATTGTCACAGAGAAAAGGTCACAATGGAGACGATAGATATTCCGGTGGAGCGTCAGAAGCATTTGATAAATACAATGGTGTGAAATTGGATGACAGTGGAAATATTACAAACAAAGACTTTTTAGAAAAGATATTGCAAGTTCTCAAATCAAACGGGGCAACTGTATTAGATAAACAAATTAAGCAGACGAACCATAAAGCCTTACCGGATAGCAAAGATGCATTCGAAGAAATGTTCGTAGATGTAGATTCTGGTGATGCAAAAAACATGAATCTGTTCAAACGACGTATTCTAGGATTGTCATCCTATTTCAGAAGTGCACAGGAAGATTTACTGCCCAGATATGTAAAAACAGAAGGAGGAGATGTATATCATGTAGAAAAACTAGAAATGACAGACCATCAGTTTGGAATATATGAAAAGATACGTAAAGTCGAGCAGTCAAAAGAAAAGAACATAAAAAATCTAAAACGAATGAAGAAGTCTGGAAAAGATGATTTGTTCACCGTTTCTTCAACCTACCGTATTTTTTCTAGAGCAGCATGCAACTTCACTTTCCCTACGGACATAGACAGACCTGTGCCGAATATTAAAGAAGGCGAGGAAGTAACCGAAAAAATCATGGACATTGCGCCGACAAACGCGGTCGATATAAATGTAGAAGAGACGTCAGAGGTGGCAACAGATGCAGAAAAGGTAGAAGGAGAAGATGAATCTGTTATTAGTAACAAAGAAGAAGATAGTTATGCTAGAAAAATAGAATCCGCGTTAGAAGCATTGAATGCAAACAAAGAAGACAGTAATGAAAAATTATATTTATCCAAAGACGCATTGAACGTTTTCAGCCCGAAATTTGCAAAGATTTTAGAGAATGTGACTGCACCAACAAATGAAGGATTGCACCTCATATATAGTCATTTCCGAACATTGGAGGGAGTCGGCATTTTACGGTTAATACTGTTAGCCAATGGGTTTGCTGAGTTCAAAATCAAAAAAACGGGTTCGTCGTGGGAGTTAATTGAAGAGCCTGGTGACAAGGGCAAACCGAAATTTGTATTGTATACTGGAACAGAAACAGCAGAAGAAAAAGAAATAATAAGAAATGTATACAATAGCATGTGGGAGTATGTACCATCAACTATCGCAAACGCAATTCGGGAAATCAATGACAACAATACTTATGGCGAGGTAATAAAGGTGATGATGATTACCTCCTCTGGTGCGGAGGGAATTAACTTAAGAAACACCCGTTTTGTCCATATAGTGGAACCATATTGGCATATGGTCAGGGTTGAACAGGTGGTGGGTCGTGCAAGACGTATTTGTAGTCATCAGGATTTACCAGAGGACATGCGTACAGTAAAAGTGTATCTATATGTATCCACATTGAGTGAAAAACACCAAAAAGATGAGAAACACATTGAATTGCAAATCCGCGATGTGAGTCGAGTAGACGAAAAAACACCGATTACTACAGATGAAAATTTATATGAATTGGCTAGCATAAAACAACGTATAAACAATCAAATTTTGACATCTATCAAAGAATCTGCTATCGATTGTAACATATATGCAAATACAACAAAACAGAGCGACGAGCAGTTAGTCTGTTACGGCTTCGGTAAAGTAGAATCCAACCAATTCTCTTCGTACCCATCTTTTGATAAAGACCAACACGACAAGGGTGGATTGGATACAAAGAAAATAACATGGAAAGGAAAAGAGATAATGGAAAATGGTGTAAAATATGTACTCAATCCAAATACGAACGAAATATATGATTTCAATAGTTACGAACGTGTCAAAGATATTGGTGGAGAACTAATAATGATAGGAAGATTGATAAAAGACAAACAAGGTCTTCACATTGAAAAAATATAAGAACTAAGAATAATGATAATAATGTCGTCAATTAGAGACGACATGATTTCATAAAAATAAGACATGATTTAGAATCTGCGACGCTGAACGGGAATGCCTTCTAATGTGTACCAACACTCATCAACCTCATCCGTGCAAATACTCCAATTTCCATCGTCGAAAAATACATCAACGTGTGCTTTTACCAACTCGCCACTATCTTTATCTGTGTAAGCAGCGGTTTTAGTCACTTTTGATACTTTTTTATTATCAATGGGAACATTGTTGTATACAAAGACTGATGTACCTGCTTCATCGGTATATAACGTAATGGCAACCCCTGAATATAAACCAGTTCTAAATAGAGCGGTCATATCTTCATTGAGTTTAGCATAATTGCTACTGTTTAATTTTGTCGTCATCAATATATATTAAATAAATATAATATATATTACCAAAAATGTCAATTCCTGTAAGGTATATTCCTAAAGTATTAACAACCAAAGATAGTAAATTACAAAAAACATCTATTCATAAAAGCCGTCGTTTGTACAAAAAAGGTAAATACTATCAGCGACCGAAAGTACGTTCCTTCAAAAGCAAACCTTCTAAACATTTACAAAATGTGAAAAATATGTACAATATACAACCCTTGGAAGTGAACGACGAGTTATCTAAAAAAACGAAATGTTCGAAAGAAGGTTTAGAACAAATTGTGAACAAGGGGCGCGGTGCCTACTATTCGTCTGGGTCAAGACCGAATCAAACTGCAGAGTCATGGGGAATAGCGAGACTAGCGAGTGCGATAACTGGAGGTCCCGCCAGTGTAATCGATTATCATATTTTGAACGAACATTGTAAGCCGGAGGGGAAAGCTAGGAAAAACGCAAAAAAAACATGTAAAAAAATGGGAAGATGCAAAAAATACATGCACAACTATACCAGTCGCAAGTCCGCCTAATTCGTTTATTTAAGAATATATATACATTTCTTCAAATAAAACATAAAAACAAACGCAGTATTGATATTATAATTTGAAATGAACGAGTCTAATAATGTACTGACTATAAAAACAGTACAAATACAGCCTATACGAAATATGATTACTGCAATAAAGGACGTACTCACTGATGCCACAATTACATTTACTCGCGATGGAATGAAAATCATAAATTTTGACAAAACACATACAATCTTGGTAAATGTCGGGTTGCATGCAAGTAAATTTGAATATTACAATTGTGAACCTGACAAAATAATTGTATGTGCGAATACGTTGCATTTATTCAAAGTAATATCCACCATGTCAAATGATGACACGCTGTCCATGTATATTGATAAAGATGATTATCATGACGGTATTGTGTCACATTTGGGATTGCAATACGACAATGGAGATATCAAACAATGTTACAGTCAAAAGTTGAGGCTGATTGAACCAGATATGGAGGAATTAGTCGTCCCTGATGTGGAGTATTCTACTGTTATCAACCTACCTACCGCAGATTTCCAGAAGATTATTCGTGACCTAAATGGTATTTCTGACCGCATTGAAATCAAATCAGTAGGGAACGATTTGGTTTTTTCGTGTGACGGTAATTTTGCCAGTTCTCGCATTTTCCGTTCTGAATCGGGTGGAAACATGGAATTTCTGCAAAAATCAGATGCGTCGGTTGTTATACAGGGTGAATTTTCATTGAAAAGCCTGAGTCATTTTATAAAATGCACCCCTCTATGCAGTCATCTAGAAATGTATTTGGGCAATGATTTGCCATTGATTGTCAAATATGACGTCGCATCGCTAGGTGAGATTAGAATGTGTTTAGCACCTTTGCCGCCTTCTTAAAATATGTACATCCATGAAGAATTGAAACACCGTTCTTTTGAAAATATAATAAAAAAATATATAAACATTTTTTTACTATATAGAATATCGTAATGGATAAAGATGAAACAATAAAGGAAATGGAATCAACCGCCAAAATAACTAAATATAAATGTGATAAATGTAAGAAGTCGTTTATTTGTAAAACGTGTGATTCTGAATCATCAATAAGATTCAAACATAGAACACATTGTTATAGTGGGCAATTGGGAATAGGTGTAAATTGTACCGAATATCATACATGTAATGAATGTTTTGTTCCGGATGAGGATGACTGGGCTTTTTGAATTTTCAAAGGTGTATTATAGTTATTTGCGCTTTTGTAATTTCTTATTGATAGTATATGGACATACTATCAATACTCATAGTGTATATGGTGGGTACTATCGTATTTTTGATTTCAAACATATTATTGATACGAGGAATCATGATTTCAACATAACCTATTACATAATGTGAAATAAAATTGAATCTATATTTTTCAAAATCTATTATTATTATTATATAGTCGATAAGGGCGTAAAATGACGGAAAATGATATAATATGTGATATTCACACCGCATATACGGTTGAAAAAGTGATGTCCCCGTGCAGAGGAAAATGTGGTTTATGTATGAAAAAAAAGGTGCACGGATACAGCAATCCAGACCATGTAAGTAATCCTTTCGGTTATTTGTACTTGATTCCCATGATATGCAGTGAATGTTCTATGAAACATGCTAAATGTATGTGGTGTGTTCCCAAATCGAAATTATAGGTTAGTATCTAGAGAATGTTGTTTTGTAAATAGAAGAATTCCCATTATTACATCCACAAATAACGGCACGGACGCGATTCGTTTTTTCTGTGCAGCAAACATACCTGCAAGTAAATACAACATGCCATGAACAATTCTATATTTTGCCCACCAGGTTTTTCCGCCTGCTTCAAATGCATTCAATCGAGTGTTTGTGAAATATAAATACAGAAAACTTATTCCAATAGCAAAAAGACCGATGCTATAGTAGAAAAGCAAATTGTTTGCAATATACAAGGGAATGAATGCTATTATTAACCTGGCAGGTATGCACCCAAATAAAAAATATTTCATGCTTTTTTTTTCAGTAAGCATCGTTATGTAGTATTGTTATATTTTTATCTGAATACAACAATACAATTATATAGATATCACTTTCGCATTCTCTGTGGTTACAGTGCCTATGGTATCAGTTTTTTTCACATGTTTTATATGTGTGTAAACGATAGGTATATTTTTCCCCGATTTATGTCTAGAATTTGATTTGCATATCACTGCTCCCTGTGTAATGATTTGCTTGAGTTGTTTTTTGCTTAATAATATATCTGTCGGTAAATGTGCGATTACATGACAGGACGAATCACCGTTGATATGAAACCAAATATCATGCTCATCTGCTCTATCTATGATATCGAAGTTGTGTTGTGCATTTTTACCAATGCTGTATTCAATGGAATTGCCTAGTGAATTGATATAAACCATTTTAGACATGTTTGAGTGAGATTTATTTGTGATACTCAATAATTGGGTAATCAATTTTCCTGAAACAAAACGATATTCGAGAATATCGGTATAGGTATGAATAACTGACCAAATCAATAGTATGTGTTTTGTATACTATTGATTTTACAACATTCGATTTTGGGCGCGTATTAGTATTCTGGTTCATGTTTCTTAAACAAACACCCCTGGGTTGAAAGATTGGTTATTGTCGTAATAATGGACGGGTCCTGGAGCGTAGAGACGTTAAGCCATATTTTCAGAATGCAAAAATTTTTTTTAGGGGAGATAGTAATCCCATTTATATGTTGATTGTGCTCTGGCTTGATACATAATGAATTGCCGCATAGCAAAAGGGCTAATTTCTTCCATACATCTACAATAAATTTATTCGTTATTTTGTAAGAAAAACATCCGCCCTCTCTGTTTTTCGGGTCCTCCCACATAGGAGTTATCCCCGATTTCATGATGAATAACATAGAATTCTTTATGATGTTGTCATGTATCGACTCGTTCAACTTCAACATAGTTTCTATATTATCAATGGAAGAATTGATAACGATGTAGCTATCTAGTTTCCAGTTTTTGTCTTGTGGTAAATGGTAATACATATCCCATTTATCATTCAAAGAATGTAGTTGGGTAGGAGTACTCACCGCATCCATTTTGTAGATACCCTTATAGTATGTTTACTAATAATCTTTATATCATTTTGTTTTCTCAATGCTATACCCAGACGTTTTAAGAACAATATAATCCATTCTATCTAGTGTAATATTATCAAATGCATCATCTGTGATACTCAGTTGGTAGTCATCATTAAATGTAAATGATTCGTGCATGTAGTTATAATCAAACCATCTTTTCAAAAAAGCGATGGACAAAATTTCATTGTTTTCAATAAAATAGTTTCTAGGCAAATCTATTGTGCATGAAAAATCGCTTTCTTTGTCTATGTATTCTATCTCGAAAAACGGATTGTTCACCGTGTTCATACTGGAAGTCCATTGTTCATACAGTCGAAAACAATGGTGATTGCACAAGTACTTGTTTCCATGTTTTACTACATACATAGTCATTGGGTCGGTTGAAACCGGATTAGGTGTGTCTGCGTGGTTGAAATATAGCATTTTTCTATGCATTACCATATCGGTAATCTGCTTTGACTTATGATTATGTACCATATCATAACTTTCAATCAATTTAGGAACTATTTTTCGCGAAGAATCGTTATTGTGTCTGAATAACATACTGATATTTATCCAATTTGCATCGACCGGTTCTTTTTTGTAATTGTACATATTTGTTACGATGCCATTGTATCCCATTTCTACACAGTTCATAGCATGCCTGAAAAAATCGTCATGTTCATAACAGGAAGAATACATTTTTGATAGATTTGTTTGAAGTCTCGTGTAGAGCATGAATCCCTTTATACCAATGTTGACAATGGTAGTGTTGTCCATCATTTTATGTAGGGTTTCCGCTATATGCCCATATAATTTAATCACAGTGAGTATACTAGATATACCAAACAAAAAATACATGTTATACCAAAAATTGAAAAATATATTTATATGATTTATGTGTAATAATAGAAATGGCATAAAATAAAATACGCATATACACCTTTGAAGATTTAAAATGGCACGGTTAAACAAATTACAATAAATATACATAAAATTATTTAAAAATTATATGTATATATTTAGTAAATGGATAATAATATGGATGAGATTATAAATGAAAATAATTTATTAAAACAGCATGTATAAACAGGTGGTTGTACACTAGCGTTGTTGATTGTCTTTGGTAATTTTCAATATGCATTCGTCTATTTGTTTTTTCCATATGTTTGTATCGTTCCATGACCCGTCTTTTTCGGTGTGTATATTTGTGATGTTATCACATTCAAATTTTTCAGCAGATGAATTGATAAAGTAGATGTTTTCTAGTTTGCGGTGTTGCAACAATAATGTTTGCAATCGTAACACATCCTTTGTGTTGTATCGACATAAAACTATGATAGGTGATGAATCGCCGAGAATGCTATAGAATCTTTGAATTCTTCTCTCATATTTGGCTACTACTTTGTCGTGATGACTATACCAGTCATCCGCAATTACTTTACCGGTTTCTTCGCCGAATATACCTTCACCTATGTCGTCATCAGCACCCCCTTCTACATGATTCAAAGGATAATCATGTGGAAATTGAAATCCGTAGAAATCAATCAACCGTGTTTTAGTTTCATTATATCGTAGGTGTTTGTGAAAATGTTCGAACTTATCTGCAAAACATGTTTCTAAAATATGTATATTGGATACGACCCAATCAAACGGCAACGCTACATTACGTAAATTCAAATTTCGCAAAGCAGCAGCAGGAGAGCAATCGTTGCCCAATGTCAGGTAATTTATTTCCATTACTATAGTTGTATATTTGCTTTTTCAAAACTTTACGATTCGCACAAAAATGCATGAAAAAATATACAATTTACTCGTTGTATATTTTTATGATTACGAATCTAAATATCTAGACTAATGATGTTTTTATCAGACTTGTTGCGTTTTCGGGTTGATTTATGTGGAATATTTGTATTTTGCAAATCTTTCAGTGAACTGACTGAAATCATGGAATCATTGTCGTTATTCGCGCCGGCCGAAGGAGCTTCTTTGCGAATGTCGACGGTCCGTGTCTTCAGTCCAGATAAAATGTCGTCTATATCACTGTTCTGTGGTCCCTTCATCTCAGGACGACTCATTGGTCTCGCCTGTTCATTTACATTTGACATACCCTTGTTCAACTCTACCCCATTTTCTCTGAACATATTACCGCGTCCAGCATTTATATCTGGACGATTTCCAGGTGCTTCCGTAAATGTCATCCCTGGTCTAGTAGGAGGAGGCTGAGTCTTTGTCTCGACAGGGGCAGGCGGTGGTGGTCCTCTTGGCTGGTTCATCTGGTCCTGCATAAGATTGTTTGCGAATTCAAAACCAGGAGAATTTTGACTCATTGTGTTTACAGTTGCATCCGTAAACATGCGCATTAATTCGGGACTTTGTTTAATTACATCATTGAAACCAGGAGTGGCACTAGATAATGCTTTATTGGAAAAATTTAAGACGGCTGCACTGAACCCTAGACGCAACAGTAAAGAAAGTTCAGGTGCCATCTTTCCTCCTTTGTACTTATCATGCAATTCAGAGAATAACTCGTCATAACTATCAATGTCCTCACTTATTTGCTCACCCCAACCATCGAGGTTCAAATCGAATGGATTGAATGCCGCATTTGCATATTCAACAGAGTTTACAAATGTCATAAACCACCATCCCTGTAGTTTGATAGAATCCTTTTTTCTTTTTTCCTCCATGATAGTTTCATACTCATCTTCTACCTCTTCAAATGGTGAATCCATGTTCAGCTCACTTGATTGTTTCACATGGCCTTTATCGTGCCAATCCTCCATTTTTTTCAACATCGCTCTTTTCTTTCTTCTTTTCTCGCGTTCATTCAGCGTTGATTTCGGGGCGGCACTCGGCATTTCATTCATTTTAGAATAACCATCCCATGTTTTTGTATTTCCCATACTATCTAGCGTTGCACTTCCCAAATTGGCGTCGTTACTATTATCACCCATATTGACCTGCATTGGCTCTGCATTTGTATTGTCTGATTTGGAAAATCCACCAAGTCCAAACATATCTGATGCCATACCAGATAGGGAACGAACGTCTTTTGCAGGAGGAGCACTCGCAGCTGTTTCCGATAAAGTATTCAATTCCTGTTCTAAATCGTTCAAATCGCCTAAATCTACTTTTATATTGTCACTGGCTGATTTATTTTTATCGTTCATTAATAATTCTATCCCAGACCCGAAATTAACTTTCGGTGCACTGTCACTAATATTAATAGATACAGGCTCATTGATATCTGTTGCACCAATATCAATGATGTCCATGCTTATGATATTTATACACTATTTATTTTTAAATCATCCGCATAACATATTATATTATGATGTTTGAAATACCATAAACCTTGCAAAAAAGAATCTGCTAAATCATCCTTTTTCTTCGTATTCATACTTTCCCGCCATGGATGTAGATGAGCATTTCTTTCTAGTATTTGAGAACAATAAAATACCCCATCCTTTTTATTTTCTTTGTAATTTGGGTTGTTTTTCGGTTTACTTTGTTGTGAAGCTGAAGTACTTTCGATAGATAACGTATTTTTTATTGACAAACTTGAAAATTGTTTTAATTTATGAGAAGAAGACACAAACAGAATCTCGATATTATCATTCAACATTATAAAATATTGCGCTAACATCCCCTGTATGGTTTTCATTCTGTTAGCAATCGGTGATATTTGATTTTCAATGACAACATGTGTAATCTCACTGATATCTGGTAATTCGTTCAACTTTTGTTTCATATTTCTACCTATGTCTATCAAATCTATTTCACTCGCAGACTTTTGTTTATTACTATCGAGAACCTGAAAACATGTGGACAAATAAAAATTATGCAACCGGTTTACAATGTCGTCTTTTTTTAGTTTTTCAGAGTCGTTCATAAACATAAAATGCCCTCGACCAATTGTTAACAGCTCAGTTACCTTTTGTTTTTTTAGGTAGGGAAGCTGTGTTTGTTTGGAGGGAATCATATAGTCTTTGCTGCTTTTTGCATGCTTATCGCAAAAATACTGACCGGTTTTTGTATATTTTGCTTTTTTTCCACAAATCTTATCCTGCTGCTTTTTTGTTTTTGCGGGGACAATACATGTACATTGTTTATCGATATTCAACTCTTCGTTCATCATGTTGAGAACCCCCCAGTCATGAATGGCAACATTTGAGTCTTCTACTGTTAAATAACAGTATGCCATATTTTTGATACCAACATCAAAACTCAGTAACCTCATGTAATATGAAACATAGATATTTGTTTATGTTTCATATTTGATAACTTATTTTTTCAACTTATTTTCAACTTATTTACTGTTTTCATTCGCCATGACCTGTTTTTTAATCAGGTTTTCCTGTGTAACAACGGGGGAAATTTTTCTAGAATAAAGTTGTTCACGGGTAAGATACGTAGCTTTCAAATCACTGGTCGTATGACCAAACGGCTGTGTATTATCCAATAGAGATTCGAACTTATAAGGGGTGTTTTTTTGACTGACAATGTTTGATTGAATACTCGGAACATCGACTGGACGATAATTGTATCCAGTATCGTTAGATGACGCTAAAAAATTCGATTTCATAACATCGCCTGCATTTTTCGTTAAATAGCGTCTATATTGCCAATTCGATTTAATCTGGTTGTCTTCCTTAATCTTTGCATTTTCAGTAGCATGTGGTTGCCATGCGGCGGTAATGGCTCTGCCATCGTTCATCAATGGTGGAACATTCGGATATTTGTTATTTGTATGATATCCTCTCTCTGACTGAGGGATTGTTTCTTTAATCACAGGATAAGCACAACCAACAGTTTGTGAATTTGAGAAAACATTAGAAAACATTATAATATTATGATTTATATTATAATAAGAGAATAGTTTTTTGAGTAATTACAGATTTGTTTCAAGCAAGGTAATCAAATCGTTTTTTTTCATTTTACTAGGGTCACTACTTAGACCCTTTTCAATAACTAAAGACTTCAGTGTGGGTACATTCATCTTTTTGTATACCTCCGTAGAATGAGAGGTGATAGTATGTAGCGATGAAGTTTCTTCTAAATCGTCTGATTCTTTCAGCTTATTTACATGGATTTCTTCTATTTTATCTGTATCAAGCTCGACCGGGAGCACTTCTGGTTCATCTAAAGATACGCTATTCATACCATCACTATTGTCATTGTTTGTATCAAAATACGTCTCGTTATCAATAGAATTCTCGATATCTACAGCTACCAACTTTACTCGCTCACTATCATTCTCTTTGTCGCCATCATCACTATCTTTGTCATCATCGTCATCGCTGTCATCACTACCATCGTCATCACTACCATCGTCATCACTGTCACTGTCCTCGTCATCACTGTCCGTAAAATCAGAACGGGTTTCCATCGAGACGTTCAGGTTATTGTCGACGAGGTCAGGGAGAGAGTCTGCCTCACTCTCGTTATCAGTTAAGGATACCGGAATTTTGTCTGCAGTGTGCATCATCATAGGGTATCCAGTCGGTTGATAACTTTCAAGTGCAATAGTGTGTTTTAAACCAGATAGTTCGTGCACCATATTATTCATGATTTCAAACATTGTCTCACTACTTTGTTCCAATTTAGTAACACGTTGCTTGAAATGATAAATCAACATCATAAGTAATATACAACTGATTCCTAAAGTAACAAAAAATACCGATTCCAACATGTTAAACAATTTCATTAGAATAGGTAGATACTATATTACTTAATAGTGAACGAATGTCTAAATTACTTTTCTTATAAATAAATATTGTGCGCTACAAAAAAATAAGCATATTGTATATATTGAAACAATGAATCGTTCATTTGAAAATACACAAACTCCAAACTCAATACAAAATAACGAAGATATGAGTAGTAATATCTTTAGTGGTAAAAATCTTATGATAATTATCTTGACGGGACTATTGATATTATCCTTTTTAGGCATAAATTTATTAATGATATTTGGCAATTGGATACAAGTACTTATCAATATATTCGGTCCTTTGGTAACACAAATACTTTCCATATTCGGTTATACTACAGGTACTGTATTAGACAAAACCGAAGACGTAGCCACCAGTGTTGCGAAATCGGGCATTGATATTGCTGGTGGTGCGATACAGTCAGTTGCTGATTTATTGAAAGATATCAGTTCTTCGAACGTTGACCCTTCTGCTCGTTCCCAATTAGACCAGGCATTGGACCAAAAGAAAACAGCTGACACACCATTGTTCAAGCGTAAAGAACCGGAGGCAGACAGCAGTGATACATCGATTCAAAAACCGATTACTTCCGAGAAATTAAACTGGTGTTTAGTAGGAGAATACCAGGGCAAACGAGGTTGTGTTGAAGTAGACGATGCGAACAAATGCATGTCGGGTCAGGTTTTCCCTACACAACAAATGTGTTTGAATCCGACTAAGACTGTTTTCATGCACAGTCATGCTTCGTAAACGTATTGTCTTAATTTTTATCTACAATAATGTGTTTAGAAAGATTTCTTATCACCTTATTGTCCAATCTGGTTTGCTCTGCACCCACGTCACCTAGTATATTTCGCATCATTGCGATACAGAAATCATATTTTGGACTATTTGAATCATAACACTCTGGATATTTTTCGCGCCACAAAGGTATAGTTGCGTAATTTTGCTTTGCCACGTAGTCTATCATTTTGTGCAATTTCAAATTATCCGGGGTGTCTTTGCTCCATTCATTGTTGTCTTTTATATACAATGTTTCTCGTTTTAGGTCGGTGCAATGCAGTGGACGTTTCGTCACATCCAACTCTTTGATGCGCGATAATATCATGTCCGTCATGCCAGATACATACCCATTCTTACCTATGTTCTCGATGTCTTTAAAACCAACTTCAATATTTTCAATGAAATCAGACATATTCATTGCATCTTTGCATGTTGTATTCAAAAAGAAGTTCAGATTGAATTTCTGGTTGTTATTGTTGGTTGTATTATTTATCGTATTATGTGTGGTTTTGCCATTGACTTTGACAGCTTCTATGAGTTGATGTTGTAACTTTTGATTTTCATGTTGCTGTTCCAGGATTAAGTCTTTGAATTCTTGATTTTGTAACAATAAATTAGCTAGTACATTCGAGCCAATGATTTGTTCAGGGTGACTGCTATCCTCATCACTAACAATACATTTGGATTTATGGCTGTATAAGCTTTGTCTATGTTTGTATGTTTTACCACATTCGCATGAATACTCGCTTTGGCGTTTTTTTGGCGTTTTTTTGTAAGTATGTGTAAGTATTTGATGTTTTGCAGTGACTATGTGTCGACTATAATCACTTTTTTTGCTACAAATAAAGTTGCATTTTTCACATTCGTATGTCATTTGTAATTTGGCGTTTTTTTGTAAGTCAAATGTAAGTATATATGACTTACATAAAAAAACGCCTAAATGGTTTCACCTTAAATATACTTTTTTTTTATGGTAACAGAATTTTCAATCCAAATATGTATTTTGCTGCATTATAGTCTAAAACGTATTTTTCGTGTTTTTAAAATAGGTTTTCCATCCCAAAAAGAAAAAATGGACATTTATTTTTGTCCATTTTTTCTGAGTAAGCCCAGTTTCTTTTTTTAGTTTATTCAAGATTGTAAATAATAAGAATAATAATGTGTAAAATCATGGTTGTAATCAATATAGCGTTGCAAATATACACCTATATTTTACGTATGCACTAAACTAGCAATGACCGATACATAATTGTCATTTAATTCAAATCTGCAACCAATGACAGATACTCTTATTTTATCACTTTCCTTTATCGTTGAAAACGATTTATTTGTAAAATGGTGGTCGCGTGCGATAAACACAGTTACTGGGACAGTGCCGTCATCGTCTACAATTTCGGCATGAATACCCGCTTTAGTGATGGTCTTTGCTGTGCATTCTAAATGCATTCCTTCAACTGGGTGACATATCATACACTCGTATACAGTTTGAAATTCAACGCTTGCGTTTATCACATTACCCGAGGAATAAGTCATTACTTTCACAGAAGCTGGTCGAATAAAGCCTTCTGAAATGCATCTCCCCTCTGTACGTTTTTGAATGGTTTTTTCTAAATTTTGCCGGATGTTGTTACCAATCTCGTTTATTGATAAAATTACCTTCATATTTAGTATAGCTGGACTATACACTCCATAAACCTTTTCTTGTTTAGTATTCATCTTATAATAATAACATATAATAACTTTATGTTATTATGATGTAATCAATTTTTACACTCTCGTGATGACTGTTTACAAATTCGATATTTTATTAGACAATGCTCGTGTAGTATCCAAAAACCACACTTTTTCAACTGATGATTCGTTATAATAACGCATGATACATTCTAATAATACACATAATCCTGGTTTTAATATATTGTTGAATTCGCTGCTATTGTATTCAGGCCAATCGGTTATATTATGAGGGTTCTCTATCAATATAGGCATAAATCGTTGCAAAATATCTATTTTACCTAGTTTATCGCATGTGGTTCCCGCATTATTTTTATCACGACCGTGTGTTTTTAATTTAAACACTATATCTTTTTTGAAAGGATACATAAATCCGAAGATATTGTTGATTTTGGAAGAAGAAACATTCGTGATTGTCTGTTTCATGGATTCGAAACGAATATAATCAGTGGGTTGTCCCTCTTCTAATGTTTTCGATTCTTTGTTCCATGAATACAACCGCACCGTATCTTCATCTGGAATAAGAATAGCGGTTTTGTCCTTAACTTCCATGTTAAGTTTATCATAATAGAGTCTACTATTTTTGATAAGTTCGTTATCTAGATTAGAATCATCCGTAGTAGTTACAATTTCATCACTGACCTTGCCATAATATAAATGTTCAATAAATAATTTATGAGAAGGTAGGTCTAGGGTATCTAAATAATGATGAACAAATATTTTATTTAATACATCTTTGGGTAGGAAATATTTTTCAGTGAGAATATCGTATATAATACCAGCATTTTTATACCAGTCTACCGGTATTGTATCATCGCGATATTGTTCTCTCAATTGTGAGAGTGACCGCTTGTTAATTTTGCCTAAGTCTTTGTAAGTGTCTTTCATTTTCGTCTGTATGATTCGTTCTTTGTCAATGTATTTTATTTGGGTCTTCAAATGTGCAAACAATGTATCAAAACGTTGTTTTTTGTTGGTGGTAGCGTCTTCAATCGTCACCGCCTCCTTGGGTTTTTGTATTTTTTGGATATCTTTTTTCTCGTTTTTACTAACAGGTAATTCCATATTCAGTTTTTCATGCTTTATGTCAATGGGAATTTCTCTTTCGTAAATACTGGCATGTTCGTCTGTTATTTCAAATGGTTGGAATACGTAATATTTGTCTTTATTGATTAGATAACCATAACGTCCATATTTATCAATTATATGTTCATTTTTGTTTTCTACTATATTAGTTAGGGCGTAATCGATGTGTTCAACCGGATAATTTCGCTGCAATGCGATGTTATTTATCAAAGACGTCCTGTCATAAAATGTCTGTTCTCTGAAGAGTTCTCTTATGCGCTTCACGATAGCAGAAAAGTTCATTTTTGCAAATTGTTCATTGTATGTATTTTTATACAATTCGTTCTCGTTCAGTTGTACAGTAGGATTGCATACATAATTGCAGGTATCCATATAATCGCATAATTCAGTAAATGGTTTGTCACCGACTTCATATTCGATAGTTTTGTTTTCAGGACTAGAAGATAAAGACAACTGTATTTTTTGTCCAGCAGATTGCTGTGTCATGGATTCTAATGTAAAGTTAGATTGGCCAACATTCAATATACAATCTATCGCAGTTTCTTTTAATATTCGAGTAATCTTACCTATCTGGATAGCCTTGTTCTCTGCATATCTATAAATATACATGTCCGCGGCTTCTTCTGCATTGTTGTCTGTTTTGCTCGCATGTAAATAGATTTCTACGTTGCGTTCTTCGAATGGCAACGCACAGTGACTTAAATTTCTAACAGACCTGCCTATTATTTGTTCTATGCGGCTGGCATTATACCATGGCTCTAGTATATGCAATTGTCTGATATTTTTGAAGTCTAGACCCTCTGCCGCTGCTTTCGTAATAAGAATCACTTTGACGTTTTCGCCATATTTATTATCAGAACGGGTAACCAATTTCAAATCATCCGCATTGTTGGGTGAAAAAAATTTATCTCCAGTAATCATAACATATTTGGCAGGTTTAAACGGCTTTTTAGAATTAGCTGATTTCATGTATTCACTTTTCGTTTGCATAGTAGTACTATTTATCGGTTCAGTAGGAGCATGGTTGAATAAGGATTTCGTGTAGTTAGCAGTTCCAAATCTAGAGAAGCCCATCTCTTCTAATGCGAGTGCGATAGGTACAACGCCACTATCAATATATTGGGAATATATCATAACGATACCCTTTGATTTTTTGACAATGTTGCAAATATTGTGTATTTTGCTACTGTATTTTCCGATGTTCTCGTTCGTTAAAATTCTCCCGTATTTCTCAATGATTTCTGGTTTGTATTCAAAACTGTGTCTTAACATATAGGGAGAGTTGGTCACTTTGTATGTAAAAACGTTGGATAAGCCACGAGAACCAACCATGGCATCTATCAACGAACTGTTATTTTCAATCTGGGCATCGTCTTCCTCCGTTACCTGCACTGAGTCGTCTCCTCCTGTAAAAACACTATTTGTAAGAGACGATAACTGATTTGCAACCGGAGAGCTATTTTCTTGAGTCATATCGGTTTCGTTGGACTCTTCCTGGTCTTCTTTTGTGGCAACTATCATTTTATCATCAAATTCCATGTTTGGGTATACGATGTTAAGACTTTGTATGGGGGGTGATAACAATGTGTAGCCAAAGGATTCCATATTATCAAAAGTAGGTAAAATACGTTGATTGCCCTGTACGCTCGTAGTATATGCCTTTGTCCTCAGGTTGTTCATTATAAACTCATACACCTGAGATTGATAGTTGCCTATACTATTGGTATATACAGGAAGATGAGTCAAAGGAGTCTCTATTGGTTTTTTGTTCATTTGTAACTTAGGATAGTTAGCCGGAGTAATTGTCTTACTATCATCAAACAATTCCGGATACACCCGATAAGGGAAAGTATATGGATTTTCTCCTCTTACATATGACACATAACCAGTCAGTTTTCTTCTTAATAACTCTTTGCCTCCTTCTAAATCGCGTCCGTCCTTTGTTTTTCGTGGTTCCAGAAAATTCCCATCCTTATCAAAGACATCTTCTTCTCGTATGAGAGCACGTCTGTCTATGATATTCAATAGATTTGTTAACCATATGATTTCACGATAGCTATTGTACATGGGTGTGGCAGACAATAGTAAAAGACGCATATTTTCGGCGTATTTACAGATATGCATAAGCATGGCAGATGTTTTCTTAGCATTTTGCTTACTAGTTTGTACGGCTGATATATTATGAACCTCATCAATAATAATTAAGCGATTATTGAATATTTCTCGGATATTGTGTATTTCCTGTTTTATTTTTTCACCGGCAGTTAGACCTAGATTTTCGTCTACCATGGTTTTTTTCTTGATATAATTGGCAAATTCACCATATCCCATAAACTTGTAATGTAACTTGATAATCTGTTTGATTTGTGAGATGACTTTATCTTTGGGTATATTTTGCAATTGTAGGGGGTTCAGTTCTTTTAATAATTCATTCCCGACACATGTGTCTAGATTCCAGACACCGCCAACCTGTTCTAATTTTCTATCATCAAACAATTGCATCATAAAGTTCGATTGGACATTTGGCGAAGCAATTACCATAATGCGATGGGTAGACCCAATATTTTTGATGTAACTACGCATCTCCTCAGAAATGCCTATCGCAGAGCACGTTTTTCCAGTTCCTAACCCATGATATAACAATAATCCATTGTAAGGTGTTTGTATAGACATAAAATTCTTCACGAATAATTGATGCGGGAGAAGTTCGAATTTCACATTACACATTTTTTCCGCCTGTGATTTTACGTCATGTATTGTACCGTCGTATTGTGTATCAAAAAATTCTTTTCTTTTCGCAATTTTGATATTGAAATTGGGGTCATCTAACTCTGGGTACAAAAAATCATAACCAGGCTCGTTCTTCAAATAATCGTGATGTAATTTTTCATTCGCATTGAGCGAAGTGTTATATTCTTTACTATCAACGTCGCCCGTAACCATGTTCATATTATTTTGCAATTCGCTCAATTTGACATTCAACTCTTTGTTTGTCTCAGTATCATTATTGTTTTGATTCGTAACCGCAGATGGTTCATCTTCTACAATAGGTGACTCCAATGATTTTTTTTCATCTAAAGTCGTCGTTTGCGTTTCAATATCGGTATCGGTATCTTTGGTGAAATGTTTTAACAATATCGACTGTATGATTAATTCGTCAGAGTTATTCGCACCACTCACCATTTGCAATATGTCAGCATTGTCGATATTTTTCATAAGTTCTTTGTTGTCTTTATTCAATCTAGTTCGGTTGAAATCACGACTAGTCCTCATCGTATTGATATCTGCAATGTAGGTATTCAATATGCTCGTATGCTTCAACCACTTTTCATGGCGTTTCCATGGAACAATAAGCGTCACACTCGCATCGCCGTTAGATAGTTTTATTTCAACGGACGATTTACATAATGGTACTCCGTTTACCATTTCACAGCGATGATTCGGTGGACATTTAGTTAAATCACCGTTTGCATTTTTTCCACACGGAATATCTTCATTATTGCCACCAGTAATATGTTTACATTTTTTACGAGTACAGTTATTCTTATGTACTTTTTTTCGTGTTGCCATTTAACTGATTGAAATATAAGTATATACTTATTACATATATTTCTTTACACCATTGAACAATAAAATTGTATGACAAGACTAAGCTGACATGTATCACATTATTGTGTATTGAAATACATCAATGGAAATTTAGACAGGGTTTTATAAATATTGGTAAGAACCCGTTTTTTTTCTAAATTATAAGAACGTATTACTTTCATACAGTCCCGATACGATTTCCAATCCATTTTCCCTACCTCAGACCGTTGATATTTGTTCGTTTGTAACGTGTCCTTTGTATTCATGAAGGCAACAAAATATTTATGTTTATATGATTTGTAATTTGAACCAGTAAATATTTCATCAAAGGGGAAGATATTTTCTATAGTGTGAATGCTATTTTTAGAATAGCCAGTTTCTTCTGAAAATTCTCTCAGTGCACAATCATGGTCTTTCTCCTGATAATTTCTGCGTCCTTTGGGAAATCCCCATTCCTGTTCTTCCCATACCGTGTCTTTACATTCGTCGATAATAGTGCTCAATGTATATTTTTTGCTTTTGATAACAATGCCTTTTCGCAAGAGATTGAATTTTTCTTTCGAAGATGACTCCTCGTTTTTGTATTGTCCCGATAAGTTATTATTTCCCCACACTTTAATCCATAAATCTTGAAAAGAATGTGTTTTCAACATTTCCCTTTCTTCAACGGTCATCTGAAGAACCATATTTTTAATGTAATCCTTATTGCATAGTGAATATTTACCCCGCATAAAATCTATGAAACCCAATGTATCTTTTCTGCGAATCATTAAGAACTGTATTTCTCCATTGTAAATGCGAAATGCTACAACGCCAGTACTGGTAATAGGGGTTTTACATTGGTTGTATAAATGGCCTTTTTTTCCACAATTGTTACAATAAAAATCAGTCATACTTATAAATATTAAACTTCTACAATATCATAAACAATTATCTTTATATAATTATAATAACCATGTATTTCGACCCGTCCGTTTGGGGGCCACACTATTGGTTTTTTTTACATACTATTGCAGAATCTTATCCTATGCATCCAAATGAAGTAACCAAACGAAAATATTACGACTTAATACAGAATCTGCCTATATTCATACCTATAGATGAAATTGGAAACTTTGTCAGCCAATTATTGGATAAATACCCAGTAACACCTTATTTGGACAATCGCGATTCATTTGTTAGATGGATGCATTTCATACACAATAAGGTAAATGTCCACATAGGAAAGCTAGAAATTTCACTACCGAAAGCTTTAGAGTTATATCGTGAAGCATATCGTCCAAAACCAATCTATTTAGCCGAAAAAATCAACTGGAGAAGGCATTATTTACATATTTTCATAATAGCTGTTTTATTGATTCTTATCTATATTTGGTACGAATAACAATAATTTCTCCTAATATAATAATTAGTATGAGATTTGAATTGATTTTGATATTGGTTGCTGGTTTCATTATGGCAAATATATACACCGACGGCAAATACACCAAAGTGTTGTTATCCTGGAAAAAATATTATCAAATGGCAGGGGTCGCGTTTGCGGCACTGATGTTGTATATTTTGTTGAAAAAAAATCCGTTACGAGCACACCAAATAGTGTCTGCTTCAAATGAATACATCAAGTATTTACCGATTGATAAAAATACATCGAACATCATATCACCTATCTTAGATTTCACGTCTAAGCAGAACTTTACAAATACTCCCACACAGAGCTTAGATGGGGGTGGATATAATTATCCAATCGTTTCAATGAATCAACAGCAGTCAGAGACCCGGATTTTGAATTCTGGAAAAAAATCAACAAAACGGTCCGTTAGTGAAACCAAAAAAAAGTTCGTTGCAGCTAGACAAGACTGGAAATGTGGGAACTGCAAACATAAACTATCAGCCTGGTTTGAGGTAGACCACAAAACACGTTTGGAACATGGAGGTAGCAATCATGTAGACAATTTAGTTGCATTGTGTCGCGAATGCCATGGAGAAAAAACGGCAATGGAAAACCTTTGAAATAACCAATACTAAGGCAGTTGGTATTTAGACTGAATAATGATTATTGCTATCAAAATATAATCACTATTTATAGTAAGAAATGACAAATATATCGGAATCCCTTAAAGCCGATTCCTATCTGTACGTAAATATAATTCTTTTTTTAATATTGACATTAGTATTAGTATCAGACATGAAAACGATAAAGAGCGAAAATGACAACCCTCATCGCAGCAATTCAAAAGAAACTGCCAAACTGATACTTTCGGGTACAGGAGCGTTAGGTGTGTTAGCCTACATTGCTATGTATTTTTCCAGCCAAAATTTGAATCAATGGCACAAATATTACTATATGTTTTTGGGAACATTGTTTACTATATACAGTTATCTTACGTTTTCTTATTACAGCATATTCAATCGAAGTATGGGAATAGTGCTGTCTATGATTGCAATTGTAGGATTAGCCATGGTATTCGATATTTTTGCAAATTATTTCAAGTCCATGAGAGGGGTCGCTAGTTTTGCAACGTATCTTATTTTCTACATCCCCTGTTTATTACTAAATTTTGTAAATTATATAGTAGATGAGTTCAGACTGACTGCGAAACCAGTATTGGTACTATTTTTCATAGAAATCATATTGTTGCTGCTATATATGTATTTGCCCAAATTGTTGGTTCAGGTATCTTTAAAAGATGGCATTAGCATTATGCAAGATTATGCGTATTTAAACAGCGAAAACAGCATTCCAATGAATGAAGTAGTCTACATGGATACGAAAGCAACCAATATCGCAAGTGATATGGACAAACAAATACGCAGTAACTACGGGTTGTCCATGTGGACATATTTGAATAATTATTCAACGAGCATGAGTTCTTATAACAAAGAATCGACGATTTTCGACTATGGAAATGGTAAACCCAAAGTGACATTGTTCAATGACGAAAAACAACCAAATACGATGGATGTATATCGCATTTATTTTTCAGACAAGTTGAATACTACGAATCACAATGAAAATTTCTACGAAATAAAATTACCTAGCCAAAAGTGGAATCATTTATTTTTCAACTATACTCCTCGTCACGTCGATTTTTATGTAAATGGTAAATTGGAACGCACTTATTATTTGAAAGAGAATCTACCTACCTACCATGATAGTGACGTGGTCACTACGGGCAGCGAGAATGGCCTGAGTGGAGCAATTGCAAACATACGTTATTACAACAAAAATCTATCGTCGCGCGAAGTCGCAAACATATACAACATTTCTATGAATAGCGACCCACCTGTAATCAAATTATTGAAGTAATTATTTTGTGACTATTTAATATACATGTCGACAGTTGTCATAATTTTAGCAGTAATTGTAATATTATTGATATACATTTTATATCGCTTTTTGAAGGCATCAGAGGTAGAGCTAACTGCGTCTGCAAACATGAACGATGATATTACCGCCATGCCTATCATGACGAATTCCACTAGCACTAAGTACGCATACGGATTATGGATTTATGTCAACTCATGGCAGATGGGGGGCCCAAAAACATTGTTTTCCAGAGACAAAAACATAGAATTGTATTTAGATACAAACAGCCCGACCTTAAAATGTGATATTTTCATGTCGAATGATGCATCCAAAACAATTGAAATCACAGACAATTTCCCTATACAAAAATGGGTTCACATTATAGTAAGCGTCGACAATCAATATGCAGATTGTTATTTAGATGGTAAATTAGTCAAATCTAGTCGGGCTTATACTGAAGATGAAGAAAATGGAATTCAAACACCGATGCAACCGCCAGTCGGTGGCAAAGACGGTACAAAAATGAAATTAGGAGGAAACACACGTTTTGACGCTTATGTATCTCGTTTTAAACACTGGTCTTCGTCCATCAATCCGGAAACTGCATGGACGGCATATATGAACGGCAATGGTCAGGGTGTAATGAAAAACTGGTTCTCTGCCTATGGTTTAGACGTATTGGTTAAAAAAGACAATATCGAACAAACCAAATTTTCTTTATTTTAATTTCTAACAAATCGTTTTATAACTATATAATATATTATAAAACGATTATGAATTTTCAACCACAGCAACAACCTATAACTAATTCAGTACAAATGACCGAAAATGTTAGAAATGTTGGTGACAGTATAAGTTCTTCCATACTATCGGCTACTGATAGTATAAAAGATTCAGTCAGCGGGTTTTCAGACCAGGCACAGGCCTCTATGAGTTCGACTGCCGAAATGTCTCCGGGATTTATGCAATCAAATACGCTGTTTGCAAAGTTTGCATTTGTCATATTGATAGTGATTGTATTTATGTTTTTGCTTAGTTTAGGAATAATGTTGATACAATATTTTTTATCTCCTTCTAGCAATCCATATTTAGTAAAAGGAATGGTTGATGGCAATATTGGTATCACCATACCACAAGACCCTGGAAATAATGAATCTATTTTGATAGAACGCTCAAACAATGAAGAAAGTGGACTTGAATTCACCTGGTCTTCATGGATATATGTTGATGAATTGAAGATTGGTGATGAATATCAAATGTTTCAACACATTTTCCACAAAGGGAACGATTCTTACGATGTAGACGGAGTGGCCACGGTTTCCAATGGACCTGGTTTATATTTGAAACAGAAGGTCGGTACTGATGCGTCTGCACCCAATACTGCATCTATATATGTAATCATGGATACTAAAACGGGAAAAACGAACAACTCTGAAAACGCTTTAGAAGTACAAGACATTCCCATCAAAAAATGGGTGAATGTTGTCATTCGCATGAAAAATACAGTATTAGAAGTCTATGTAAACGGGGTTGTTTCCGGAAGATTACAGTTCCGGGAATTGCCTATACAAAACTATTACGATGTGAATGTAGGAAAGAATGGCGGCATCACTGGAAAACTATCAAATCTACGATATTACAAAGAGGCATTGACTATTTTTGATATTAACAATATAGTTGCCACCGGACCTGATATTCGCACTTTCCGCTTCGACGTCAAAAAGATGAACGATTACAATTACTTATCTAACATGTGGTATACGAATAAATTATACTAATAAAATATACTTGATATTTATAAACAGAATATTTATACATGTCAAATTCGACTATTCAGGTAGCATGTGACCAGCGTAAAATAAGCATGCAGTTCAATATGCCTCCGGTTAGAAATGAACTGATAACACCTTATCCGGAATATACATCCTCACAATTGAATATGCGTAGAAAAACAGAGATTTTGAAATATGCAAAACAAAATACACAGACTCGCAAATTAACTAGCAAAGAACAACAGTCTGCGATTCTGCGAGGAAACTATCGAGGAAATACTATTTCGTGTCCAGACGACCATAAAATATCTTACTCGTCTAGTGCTGCTGGTGTACCCGGACCGTATATACAACTCGTTGAAGACAAAAATGTACCTTTGTATAATTACCTGCCGAATCGATTTGCAAATGCGGTAGAAGTGACGGAAAATGAAACAGAATGGTCTATATATGTTTTGCCGAATCTATCCTCTCCTGCTGGACTCGATAATCTTACTACTATTTCAACATTACTCATTCGTAGTGCTATTAAACAGAGCACATATACCTTCACCTATATAGCACCGATTGTTTATACAGTACAAGGCACGAATATACCGACAGATACCAGTGGTGTGGTGTTGAATGTAAACTTGAATAACATGTCCAGTAAAATCTTTTATGGGCCGAATGAAATTGCGAATAATACGAGTTCCACTGTTTTTGACAATGCTGACTTTCAAGTCACGTTGCAACCTAGCTCATCGATAACATCCGATACGTACAGTTATTCCGCTTCGTTGTACATTGGATATATGACCATTTCAAATCTATATTTAAATACATCGCCTGGATTTTCATATAATATTGGCCTTACCTATAATGCGAGTAAGAGTCTCGATTATTCAAAAATAGACACGGATACTGACATGTTTGTGTCTACCGATACGACAACTATATTGAACAATACTACATTTTCTCTAGTTGCAAATATAGATGATACCTATAGCATTCCTGCTTCTTCCAATTGTGTCATAAATACGGCCGAGTCAACTGCTACAAAAACTACTTCGTTTTCCGGAATATAACAATATCTTTACAATGTACATAAAAATAGCCTTTTTTGTAGACTATAGAGAATGGCAACCCGCACCGAGCAGTTGATAGCAGTGCAGCAGGAGGGGCTCGCGTTATTCAACCGAAAAAACAAAGATTACGGCGATGCCTTTGCAAAATATGGCGTGATTGGTGTGTTGATGCGAATTGAAGACAAAATTCAAAGGGCCATGTCTATTACGAAGAATGGGGTCAATCTCGTAAATGATGAAAGTATTCGTGATACTCTTATAGATTTGCATAATTATGCGGCAATGGCGATTATGTTGATGGACGAAAAATAAAAATAATATGGTTGGTATATTATTTTTAGATTGGTACATAATTTTCTCTGCATAAAGGACAGTTTGTACATCTATCTTTGCAGCCTTTGCAAATGTAATGAAAACAAAGGGGGATTTGTATCGTATTTGTTGTCAGGATATCATAGCAAACTGGACATGTGTGGGTAGCGGTGTTCAACAACCCGCTGGTTCTCAGCAGGTCGAGGTGTTTGTTCTGGACACGCGCTTGTACATTTTTTGCGGCATCCTTCAATGCGGTTATTTTCCGATGCAACCGAAGGTTTTTCCGCTCAAACCGATGAATTTCTCCGTGCAAATCGACAATCTCGTTTTGCAATTCTTCTGTCATAGAGAGTGGTACTGGAAACGGAAGATGGTCCTTATGGTACACTATGCGAAATGAAATGGTAGTAACTGGGTCTCCTGTTTCTCTCGTAAGATATTCGATATACGACATTTTTTTATTCCGGGTACCTTCTTTCAATTCAAATTGTTCGAAAAAATCTTTCATGAAGTGGATAAAGTCTCTGGTGGTGGGTAATATGTCGACGACGTTTTCTCCTGTATGAAACATAGATTCCACATTACCAAATATTTCCAATTGATAGGTATGTATACAACGACTTTTGTTTGCAGTTTGATTTGTCAAATTATAATCTAAGACATACACCATCTCGTTTATACACAGGTCTTGCATGATATATTTACGAAAACTTTCTTGGAATTTGTGGTCCCGTGTTTTTTGGGGTGCGGTAGATGTCATGAGGAACTACGTATTTTATAAAAATATAGGTAGTTCTATTTATATTGATTATATGTTCAATTTTGTAGCGAAGACTGTTCCTCTTCGTTCAATTTTGTGTACACTTTTTCTAGTTCAGCTAATTCTTCTATCTGGCGTTGTATAGATTGCACCAAATATGGTATCAAATCCGTTGTCGCCACACCTTTGTATGTGCTTCCGTCGGTGCCGTCGTTTTCGTTCACCAAATTCGGGAACAGGGCTTCTACTTCCTGGGCAATGAACCCTACATGCTTTTTCGGGTCGGCTTCTTCCTGGGTCTTCCATTTGTATGTACAGGGCTTCAATTGCATCAGTTTTTCAGTGGCATCCTCGAGTGGCTCAATGGCGGTTTTCAGACGAGCATCCGAAGTGGAGGTAAAACTGGTGCTACCGGAGGCCATGTAGACACCAGCATTGTCTTTGTCCACGATATTGAATACATGGGAGGCACTTTTGCCGACGCTGAAGAAATTGGTAGCGGCTTTGTCGGTATAGACGGTGTAGGCACCGTAGCTGTTGTTGGAAGAATCTACGATGGTGATGTTACCAGGAACAATCATGGTATTGTTTAAGGAAATATCCGTGGAAAAAGTACCGGAAGACTCGACATCAGAGTGGATTTTCTGGTAAATGGGTGTGGTCATGATAGTAGATTCGATTTCATAGACGCGTACGTGACCTGCATTAGTGGCGTTGGCGTCATTGTTGTTAGCCCCAATAGCGACCCGACTGCCGTCATCACTTATCGATACTGCCCATCCTGAATTGTCACTAGAAGCTTCGCCATCAATATCATAGGCAAGTTGATTCCAAATATCATTACCAGAATCATATTGATAAATACGGACGTGACCTGCATCACCGGCACCAGTACCGTCATTTTGTTTAGCCCCAATAGCGACAATGGTGCCACTGTCATTTAACGAAACTGAACTTCCGAACCAGTCATTATAAGCTTCACCATCAATATCTTGACCGAGTTGATTCCAAACATTACCGTTATATTGATAGATGCGGACGTGACCTTCATTACCTGCACCAGTACCGTCATTTTTGGGAGCCCCAATAGCAACAATGGTGCCGTCACCATTTAATGATACCGAATATCCTGATTGGTCACCTGAAGCTTCGCCATCAATGTCATTGCCTAATTGATTCCAAATATCATTACCAGAATCATATTGATAGATGCGGACGTGACCTGCATCAGCTGCACCAGTGCCGTCATTCAGGTAAGCCCCAATAGCGACAATGGTGCCGTCACTGTTCAACGATATTGCGTCTCCGGAATCGTCACCACTTCCTTCGCCATCAATATCTTGACCTAGTTTATTCCAAATATCATTATCAGAATCATATTGATAAATACGCACGTGACCTGCATCAGCTGCACCAGTGCCGTCATTCTGGAAAGCCCCAATAGCGACAATGGTCCCGTCACTATTTATCGATACTGCTCTTGAACGGTCATTTGTAGCTTCGCCATCAATATCTTGGCCTATTTGATTCCAAATATCACCGACAGAATCATATTGATAGATACGGACGTGACCCATTTCGTCTGCACCAGTGCCTTCATTATTGAAAGCCCCAATAGCAGCAATAGTACCATCACTGCTTAACGATACTGAATATCCTGACCTGTCATCAGCAGCTTCGCCATCAATAGATTGACCTAGTTGATTCCAATCAGTACCATCATATTCATAGACAAAGACAGACCCGCTGTTCCACGTAGTCTCGATTGAAGTGCCGTCATTCAGGTAAGCCCCAATAGCGACAATAGTGCCGTTACCATTTATCGATAAGGCCCAACCGAATTTGCCAGTACTTGTAGCATAACCATCAATATCATGGCCTAATTGTGTAATAGATGGATTTTCTGCAATAACTGTTGTAGTCAAATAACCAGTAATATGACTATAATCCACATCGCTCACATTCACGAACAACCGGTCATTCATCGAAATATCCGAGGAAAAGGCGATATTGCTAGCGGCTATCGTGGCGCTGCCAAAGGACAATGCTCCATCGATGGTACAATCGCCGGAAACATAGAGATTGCCGTTCATATTGACATCACCGTGGGTAAAGAGCGCACCGCTAATGTCGACAATGCCGCTAATATCAGCTGCATAGCCGAGACGCTGGGTTTCGACGCCAATTTGAAGAGGGGCTTGTTTGATTACCTGGACGTAGTTTTTGGTATGTTCGAGTTCATAAACACGCACGTGACCGCCGCCACTAGATACAGAAGTGCCGTCATTATATTCAGCCCCAATAGCGACCCGACTACCGTCACTACTTATCGAAACTGACCCTCCTGACCTGTCACTATCAGCTTCGCCATCAATATCATGGCCTAATTGATTCCAAATATCATTAATAGAATCATATTGATAAATACGTGTGTGACCTGCCAGTGAACCATTGGCGTCATTTCCGTAAGCCCCAATAGCGACAATGGTGCCGTCACCATTTAACGATACTGACTTTCCGGAATAGTCAAGTGCAGCTTCGCCATCAATGTCATTGCCTAATTGATTCCAAATATTATTACCAGAATCATATTGATAAATACGTGTGTGACCTGCATTTGAAGTTGTAGTGCCGTCATTGGTGTTAGCCCCAATAGCGACAATGGTGCCGTCACTATTTATCGATACTTTTCCTGAATAGTCAAGTGAAGCTTCGCCATCAATATCCTGACCTAATTGATTCCAAATATCATTACCAGAATCATATTGATAAATACGTGTGTGACCCATATTAGATTCACCAGTGCCGTCATTATAGATAGCCCCAATAGCGACAATGGTACCGTCACCATTTATCGATACTGAATTTCCGGATTCGTCAGCAGAAGCTTCGCCATCAATGTCTTGACCAATCTGATTCCAAATATCATTACCAGAATCATATTGATAAATACGCACGTGACCAGTGTCTGAAACACCAGTACCGTGATTGTCGTAAGCTCCAATAGCGACACGACTACCGTCACCACTTATCGATACTGAATATCCGGATCGGTCACCTAAAGCTTCACCATCAATATCTTCGCCTAGTTTATTCCAAATATCATTACCAGAATCATATTGATAAATACGTGTGTGACCTGAAATATTACCATTGTCGTCATTGTTGTAAGCCCCAATAGCGACAATGGTGCCGTCACCATTTATCGATACAGACCATCCCGCATAGTCAATTGAAACTTCGCCATCAATGTCTTGACCAAGTTGATTCCAAACGGTACCATCATACTGATAAATACGTGTGTGACCATAATCTCCACTAGTTGCGGTGGCGTCATTATTCATCGCCCCAATAGCGACAATGGTACCGTCACCATTTATCGATACTGACACTCCTGACCTGTCACCTGCAGCTTCGCCATCAATATCCTGACCTATTTGCGTAATAGATGGATTTTCTACGATTGTTTTACTCAATACAACATCAGTATCGATTAATTTTTTTCCTCCTAAATAAACTCCGCCATTGAAACTCGCATCACCACCAACCAACAAATGGTTATCAGCGTTGCGTAATTGCAGTGACCCACCGCTCATGTCTACAAAACCGTTGACGTACATAGATTCGAAACAGTTCGCATTGTTGGATAAATCTAACCACTCACTCATGGTTCTATAATAATCTGCTAGATTATAATTTACCCCATACCCCATATCTTCTAAAAATCCTAGTGTAATTCTGCTTAATGGAGTATCTACCGGGCTACTATCTATCCAACCGGTCATCAATTCCGTATCTAATCCGGGATGAAACACGCCATTAATATAACGACTATCGATTGAAATAGTACCTTCATGACCTTCTTCTGGATGCACATTGATAGTTCCAGCTGAACCATCATCTTCGATGGGAATCCCCAAAATTTTATCAGCGATGGCTGGCATATAAGATTTGTATTCTCTGACAGCATGGGTTCCGGTATAATAGTATTTTGTTTCTCCGTCTTCAACATAAGATAGTTTGGGGGTGTTCGTTAGGTTCCAGAAAGACCCTATACCAAAGACATGACCCACTTCGTGTAACAATACATAGTAATATTCTGTTTTTCCACTAGTACGAACATTCGATTTCATAGAACTGATATACAAATCGTTCATGGTGATAGTAGCAGTTGCCGGATAAGTATTCCCATAAGACATTGACCCAAAATAGTAAACAGTTTGTACAGAAGCTCCACCTAAAACTCCAGTATCCAACCTATCTATATCAAAACTGATTTCAATTGTATAGGTGCTCGTAAATCGACTGTTGGGACTAACTATCGAATCCCAGTGATTGAAAACATCGGCAATGATTTCATTATCGGAACTATCCATTACGTAAGAAGTATTGTTAGTAATAGTATATTGAAATAACTCATTTGTCGAGGTGTAAGTAGTCATAATATACTATATGATGATACAAAAGCCATGTGTAGTAATTACAAAACAATATAAATATTCTTCTATTTGTATTGTAAGGATATGGAGAGAATCGAGCATCTAAATAAGCTAAAGACCCAGATAGAAGGAATGGACAAACACCATCAAACCGAAATATTGAAAATATTATCAAAAAATCTGTGCAAGCTGAATGAAAACAAAAGTGGTGTCTACGTAAACATGACATTTCTAGAGGAGAATATAATAAGCGAGATGGAAGACTACATAAAATATATGAAAGAACAGGAAGATAATTTAATTACTACGGAATACCAGAAAAAAGAGTTCATGGACTCATACTTTATTGATAAAGAAGATAAAGACAATGCGTCTATTACATACAGTGTAGTGAACCAATAATGACAGCATATATACAGTCATTGTTATTTGAACCGTATAATATGTCATCAGCCACCTATATTGATGACATACGTGAATTGATGTTTACGATGGATTATAAGAAGAAATATGCGAATCGGCATGCGATATCCAAACAACCGGACATGTTTGCAGAGAAAAAAACAGAAGAAAACAACTCACCGAAATATGTCGACACGCCAGTAGGGACAGAGTCTCCCGTTGTTGTATCACAACATAGTTACAGGAGACCTAGACAAAAAGATACGCTTTTTTGGTGCATGTACATAGCAAAATATGGATACGACGAGTATTTGGAAATACAATCTAATTACGGGACACGGCAATTAGATATACAACAAAAAATAGGTGCGCACATCAAGAAGAATATGGTGTTGTTGAAAAATGTGAATACGCGCATAACAAAGGCAGCTACGCAGGAAATATTGTCAGAATTATTAACAGATTCCAGGTCAACCAGTATGCATGTATTATATGCATATGCAGTATATTACAACATGAATTTGATTTTGATGCATCCATCGAATGAATATTATCTAGAGATACAATCAGACACGATGGAAGAAGACATGGACATTTTTTTGATGCAAAAAGACGACCGTCAGCAATATTCTATTCGCGAAGCACCGTTGAGTGTAGATGAATATCGTGAATTGGTCGATAATAAGTTTAAATTAGACAGTCATATTAGACCGCTGAAAGCTATCGGAAATTATAAAACAGAAGACATCTACCGTGTAGCCGAAAAGGTGGGGATAGACCTGACAACAAAACGTACAAAAACAGAATTGTACAATGTCATTACCGAAAAAATACAGTGGTATTAGTAACATAAAAATTGATATGAAATGAAATAGAAATAATATATTAACTAATTATATAGTAGATAATATATTATGGAACCGGATAGTCAACGAATTGCTCCATCTGTTAGTCCAATACCAGTTACACCACCAATGTCAGGCGAGAAGACACCTATGCAGAAAAAAACGGAATTTGAAACAATTGTGAAACACTATTTAGAGAGTAATCCCTTAATAAAATCTGGCAATAAAAGTAATGAACTGGAAATCCGTTTTGGAACAAATCCTAGAGTAGCACGCCCAATTTCAAAAATAGAATATGACAACGTGGTGCAACATATTTTGTCGAATGGGTTCAGTACAGATAATATGATAGGTGTACAGATGCTTCGTATACAGAACGAGTACATAGACAAAGTAACTGGTAGGGCAAAACCCGACAATGTTCGTGCAGAAATAGTGGGTGTAGATTTGATACAGGAATATTGTAAAACAAATAATTTACAAAAACTAATCGATATGCCTTCTACCACATTCAATAAGGTGAAATTTACAAAAAAAATGCAGGCATACACTGCGTCGGGAGAAAAAATAAATAAGGTGGATATGGAAGATTTCAATTTCCGCGTATCGTTTCAGACAGAACAGGATTTTCATGCGCATCACGAAGTAGCCAGAAGCATTTTGTCTAGATGGGATGATACCAAAAAGTATTTCCGCGTAATGAACCGAGTACAATTTCATCATGATACTTATCCGGTAGTGATTGACATGAGCATTGTTCGCAGTTCTAAAAAGATGAGTAACCTCCCCATTCAAAAATATACGATACAGGAGGCCGAAGTGTTTGATAATATCGAGAGCTATGAAATAGAGATTGAAGTTGATAGTAAAAAAGTTGGTCCAGGAAGCGAATACAATACTGCATTGCGTTTGTCCAATGCATTGCGTAAGTGCGTACGTACCGTATTATGTGGGTTACAAGGCACGCAATACCCGATATCATATAAGGAAAAGAATGATTTGTTGCAATCTTATATGAAATTGGTGCACGGGGCGAATTACGATAGACCTAGATGGGTGCAGCCCAGGGATTTCATAGGACCCGGTTCATATACATTGCAGATGGAGAATATTCTAGAAAATGCGGAAGATAGCAATATACCCAATATCCGAAATGAATATACGGTAACAGACAAAGCGGACGGCGATAGAAAGTTGTTGTATGTTTCGGATGAGGGAAATATTTATTTGATAGACACAAATATGAATGTTACGTTTACAGGAGCAAAAACAAATGAAAAGACGATATATAATAGTTTACTTGATGGTGAACATATAAAATATGATAAAAACAATCGTTATTTCAACATGTATGCCGCGTTTGATATATATTATGTACATGGTAAATCTATGCGAGAATATGGATTCAATAAAAAGAAACCGTTGGAAGGAGAGGAAGATGACGGTACAGATGAGAAAAAATACCGTTTGCCTATTTTAAACGAATTTATAAAAATACTGAAACCGTATTCTATTATGGATAAATCTAATAAAGGAGAAGTTTCAAAGGACGGAAATGAACGCCCGGTACCGATTACAATCAAATGCAAAGAATTTAGTAACGTCGGAAACAATAATATTTTCAGTGGTTGTTCCGAAATTTTATCAAATGTGCGCGATGGATTGTATGAATACAACACAGATGGTCTTATCTTTACACCGACCTCGTTACCGGTTGGTGGAACCACAATGACTTCTGGTCCAGGTCCTTTGTACAAAACAACCTGGGACCAGTCGTTCAAATGGAAGCCTGCTGAATTTAACACCATTGACTTTTTAGTTTCTGTAAAAAAAAATACAGCAGGGAAAGATGAAATTCGTAATATTTACCAGGAAGGTAAAAATATGCAGGGGTCACATAACATTATACAATACAAAACTTTGATATTGCGATGTGGATTTGATGAAAAAAAACATGGATATTTGAATCCGTTCAATGATTTGATAAATGACAATATACCTTCGGTCAAAGACATAGACGACGAAAATACATATAAACCGGTTGCGTTCCAACCTACCAATCCCTTCGATAAAGACGCTTCTCTATGCAATGTTGTTTTGAAAGAAGATGGTTCGAAAACATATATGGTAACGGAAGAGGGCGACTATTTTGACGAAAATACAATCGTAGAATTCAAGTATGTTCCCGCAAATGAAGTAGGTTGGCGCTGGGTGCCGTTGCGTGTTAGATACGACAAAACCACTGAATTATTGAGCGGAAAGAAGAATTATGGAAATGCGTATCATGTAGCAAACAGCAATTGGCATTCAATACACAATCCAATTACCGAAAACATGATATCGACAGGAGTAAATATTCCCGAAACAATTACAAATGAGGATGTGTACTACAATCGTTCAAACATGGAAACGTCTACACAAAGCCTGCGTAATTTCCACAATTTATATGTGAAATCAAAGTTGATAGGCAGTGTGTCAAATCGAGGAGATTCATTGATTGATTATGCAGTAGGAAAGGCAGGTGACCTAGCAAAATGGAAACATTCCAAACTAGGATTTGTATTTGGAATAGACATATCAAAAGATAATATTATGAATCAACTAGACGGTGCATGTAGTCGTTATTTGAAGGAACATAAAAAGTACAATAAATTGCCGAATGCATTGTTTCTGCACGGCGACAGTGGAAAAAACATTCGAAATGGTGACGCATATTATACGGAAAAGGATAAGGAAATATCAAAAGCAATCTTTGGCGCTGGTCCAAAGGACGCATCAATTATTGGAAAAGGAGTATACAAAAATTATGGGAAGGGAGAATCCGGATTTCAGATAAGTTCTTGTCAGTTTGCCATGCATTATTTCTTTGAAAACGAGCAATCTGTACACCAATTTTTGAGAAATGTAGCGGAGTGTACGAAGGTGAATGGTCGTTTTATAGGAACATGTTATGATGGGCAAACCGTATTCAACTTATTGAAAAACAAAAACAAGGAAGAAAGTATGAGTATTTTCAAGGATGACTACAAAATGTTTGAATTGACCAAAATGTATGACCAAACTGGGTTTCCAGACGACGAAGCTAGCCTTGGATACGCAATCAATGTATATCAGGAATCAATCAATAAATCGTTTCGAGAATATTTGGTCAACTTCGATTATTTGGTTCGTTTGATGGAGGATTATGGGTTTGTACTGATAACAGATGAAGAGGCACAACAAATAGGTATGCCGGGAGGTTCTGGATTATTTTCCGAGTTGTATACATCGATGCAAAATGAACTGAAGATGAACTCGAATAAAAAAGCTGACTACAAAAAAGCCCCCTATATGTCCCCAGAAGAAAAACGGGTGTCATTCCTGAATAGATATTTTGTTTTTAAAAAGGTCAGAAATGTGGATGTACAAAAAATGAGCGACGTTATCAAAAATCAAAAGAAGATAGAGGTAGACCAGACGGAAGAAGAGATGGAAGAAATAAAAGAAATAGTCGCAGAAAAGGTGCCCGCAAAAAAAAGGGCAAAAAAAACGTCAAAAAAAATAACATTGAAGAAGTTTGACACCCCCGACAATGAGAATGAGTAATGTATTCCCTTATATAATCTATATATTACTAGCGAGTGAGTCGTCACAAAAAACTATTTTTTCATACAATTCAACTGTATTAGTCTAGTTATACAATGACGGTTATACCTTTCTATCAAGTAACATAAAAGGATATAAATATTGTTTCCTAATTATGTTAACGACAACATAATTATTATATCTGATGACTTATTATTTATTACCCAAAACGAATGCTCATGTTTATGAAGATATCGATTGCATTTTTTCTACACACGCTATAGAGCCATACATATCATCTTCGTTGGCACATTATTTATATGAGATAAAAATCAAAATCGAAGAACGTGAGTATGATTGGGACTTGTACAAAAAATATACAAACCCGTATGAATACGTGCATGGATTAGTGCCGAATAAAAAGAAAAGTGTGTCCAAATACAAACCGTTATCAAGGTCATACTTCAAAATGTTAGAAATTATGCAAACATTCAATATACGTCATGAAAACAGTCCCATAAAGACGTTTCATTTGGCAGAGGGTCCAGGTGGCTTCATAGAAGCAGTTGCAAATACACGGAACAATAAAGACGATGTATACATAGGCATGTCATTGTTAGATGATAAAAACGACCCAAATATACCTGGTTGGAAAAAAACCGAGAATTTCTTGAGACATAACAAAAATGTGTATATTGAGCGAGGAAAGGATGGTACTGGTGATATTTTATCAATAGAAAATTTCATAGAATGTAAGAACAAATATGCTAGTTCCATGAGTATTGTAACTGGAGATGGCGGATTTGATTTTTCAATTGACTTCAATAAACAAGAAATGAATATTTCAAAGTTGTTATTTGCACAGGTATGTTATGCATTGATACTACAAAAGAGAGGCGGATGTTTTGTACTGAAAATATTTGACTGCTTTATGAAACAAAGCGTCGATATTTTGCACATATTGACTTCCTTTTATGACAAAGTGTACATAATCAAACCAAATTCAAGTAGATATGCAAATTCAGAGAAGTATATAGTATGTAAAGGATTTTTGCATTCATCTATCAAGACATATTATAATTTTCTACACAATGCCTTTGAGAAAATGTTATCCGTAGCCGAACCGAATTGTATTCATCGTTTTTTGAATACTCCTATTTCTAATTATTTCATTACCAAACTCGAAGAGTATAATGCCATCTTCGGTCAACAACAAATTGAAAATATTCATCATACAATCGCATTGATAGATAACAACAATACTGATGATAAGATAGATAACATGGTGAAAACTAATATTCAAAAGGCTATACAATGGTGCAACAAATTCAATGTACCATGCAATGCAATGTTTTCTAGTTTTTCTGATAATGCTATTGTTAAATAAAATTAATATACAATACTTTTATTATATATTAATTGTGTGTGTGGTTTAGATTTTGTTGGCAAAAGACGTTACCGTGCATTTTTTCATTTCATCGCTGTATTTGCTGAAGGTAGGAGTTTGTTTCAACGGATAGCCTATTTTATCTTTCACAGTATAGCCATTCGCAGGAACACCGTATGCCAGTGCATTTGCAACTGATTCTCCCAATGCATTCCTATAAGATGATGCAGAGTTAGTGATAGCATTGTACCGTTTGCGGGTAATCACGTCACCAGAGGAAACCGCACCTTGTTGTCCATATTGGGGATTGTTCGGTTTGTAGTATAATTTTTTGTAATTTGGCTGTATTCCAGGCGTAGAAGAAGAGGTAAATGTTTGTAATGACAGACCTGTGTTTGTATTTTGGCTCGTTGGGTAATTGCCTGAGGTGAACCCAAGTGCTGTTTGCATGATGTTATTGGGAATATTTACCTGTGGAAACAAAGGCGCATTAGACGGTGGGCGTGTCCATGTTGCATCCGATGATATAGTATAATCTGAAGTAGGGTGAACACCACTATCAGTTCTGAATGTCTGGAATTGTACTTCGTTTGTGTTATTGTCGTAGCTGATATTCAACAAAAAAGTCAATACATCATGATAAGGGTCGGGGTTCAGTCCAACCTGTTGTTTTGTATAATAATGATGATTTTCTATCATTTTTCTTTTGAATAGTCCGTTTATCTCACCGATATTGTAATACCCAGAAGATACGTCTACTGTTACAGAGGTGTTATCTATCCAAACATATCCAAATGATACATCACCAGCAATGAAATATTTGGGACAGTGATTCAGTCCATTGGGAGAATATAAATTATTAGATGCTAAACTAGAACCCGGTTTTGCGGTTGCATCTCCCATGCGGATGTAATTGTATTGGTTTTGTTGAAATGATAAATTACGACTAGCTAAATATTGTTGCGAAGATGTATAATAACTATTGGTATCCCTCGATGCATCGTATTTTTTTCGAATCATGCCACTACTTCTTACACGTTTTCTGGCATTCTCTTCTGGAGATAGTATAACACTGCAGTTTGCATAGGTTTCACATGAATTATTAGGATAAGTGTTATCGAGTATATTGACTAAACCATTTTTATTTGTAGCAGAACTATTTATGATAGTGCCATTTGGTCGATTGAAAACGTCAATCTTTGTAGAGGTTCGCACATTGCAATTCGACATATCTGCAGTTGCTATCTCACGTCGATATATTTTCAAAGGGTTTGCCCGAAACTTAGCGCTGTTATCTGTCGATTCATTCGTAGTGACATTGTTTTTACGGATAACCGATTGTATTTGTTCAATTGTTTGTCCTTTCCATTGGATTAATGGTATCTTATTCATTTGTACAATAGCAGACATATCAAAGACCTATATTATATGTGTAGAATATTATATATTGAAACCTAATAAATATATTTATTCTTAGATATTAGATATTAGATATATTATGAATATTACAATCAACGAGTCGAAATTCAATATAAAAAATGCAGCTTTGATGGAATCGAAAAAAAATATTGTCATGGATGGTTTTTTTACAAAACTAAACTATTTATCTGAATGGTTTACCATGAACGGGTTGTACTTTTCAGTATCGTTAGACCATAAACTAGTTGTTATGGGTGATAAAACGATGATGAATTACGACCCCTATTCTTCCAATAATCTATCGGTTATGAAATTTTTATCTTTTGTCGAACATAAATTATTAGATATGTATTGTAGATGTAAACACAAACATCTCCATAAGAACACATTGTTTACTAAACAGTTATATTCTGGATATTTGAAAGTTATCACCAATGACACGAAAAAATTCGTTTCAAATAAAAGAATGTGGTGTATAAAAATCTCTGGAATATGGGAAACAAGTGAGGAAGTAGGTATTACATACAAAGTGTTTGAAAGCATTCCTATAAATTCATAAATATATCGACATGAAAGCGGTTTTCAGTAATCCAACTACGGAATAATTTTCAATTATTGGTTCATTGGTGTAAATCGGTGCAGGTTTGTTATTTTTGATGCGAGTAATATATTCTTTATCCATTATATACAATTTGTGAATGTTTTTGTGCAATGAACCATTCCATTTGGTAAAATATTTCGGATTTTCTTCTAAAAATTCATCCAGGATGTCGTGATTCTTGGGTATGGATTTGGTTTCATCATGGTTTTGGACGAATATATCTAGGACATCGCTCCTCGTTAACATCGTATTATTTTCTATGTCAATAGAAATAGTTTCATATAACTCTGTCAAACGTATTTTTTCATCCAAATATATGTATATCGGTTTACAGCTGGTTGTATGTACTTCGAACATAAATTTCATTGTTGATTGTCATTTACATTTATGAAAGGTGCAACCTTTTTGTCAATTTTTTGCATAATACGCATAAAATTGACTTATGCATGGTTATCTAGTTGTCTATATATAAGTAATCAATTAATTATGGCAGAAATTATTGTTGGTGGAATATTTTTAGGTATCATTGCCTGTATGATTCTCGGTAAGATGGTATCCACATCGAAAGTGACACCTTATAATAGGTGAAGTCAAAGAGAAAGCATTTTCATTTGTGGAGTTTTATAACCAGTTGAAAAAGGAATGTTGCCGTTTTTAAAATTATGTATTTTGTCAAAATTTGGGTCGTGTTTATGTATCGTTTCAAATGAGGTTACATTGACAAATCCAGTTTTTTCATCGTAGTGATATGCTACTTTCTGTAAACTATCAAAACCATCCCGTATTTTTTTTGCATATTTCAAATATTCCATTCGATTGACTATTCGTTCGTTGTTTGCATGTATACTTAATATGTTTTTATCGAGAATTGGATAATATTGATTTCTATCTATATTGAGACCGGTTGCGATGACTCGTTTTTGAAATTCATTGTCCTCATATCCCCATGCCCACAAATTTGGAAAGCCGTTTGTTTTTTCGAAATCGCCCGCATTAATTGATACGATACCACCCAGCGTATAATCATAACCATAAAAATGTTTTACATTTCCAACGTGCGTATTGTAATTCAGGAAATTTTTTGTGAATGGCATGGTATCTACATCATTGAATATCAATGTAATATTTTTGTACTCATTTGGATATACATCCTTCACGTATAAAAATCCAATATTCTTCATAGCGCCTCTATTGAATGCTCTATCATCACACTGATGTATATATATTATATTGTAATCGGTTTTCTCATAATCGCTCATTATACCTTCCATGTGTGACGCAAAAAAATTAAGATGTTGTTCTCTATCGCGATATGGTACTATAAATATAAGCTTTGGTACTACTGTTTCATTGTTTTCTGTTATTGTCATTTTTATATTTTCTTCACACATAAAAAAATGTGTATATCTTATTGCAATACATATTTTTTCAATATTTTACACAAATACACTTATTCTAGAACCCTCCTTTGTTATCTAGAGTAGCTTACAGTCATATTTTGTGGCAATAGCTTTCGGTATAAACGAGGTTTTCATAGATTCGAGTTTTTTGAAACACTTGTTGATGGTCACTTCACTTACACCGCATATATTTTTGATATCTGTTTTGTTTACTTCTAAAGAACAGTTGTACGCTACGAAATATACAATACCTGCAGCGATAGCATGTGGAATATTATCTGTTATCATGTTATTGCCTTCAATCTTTTTTGCAATAAAATTACACAGTTTTGTTAACTCGGTGTTGATATTCAATCTGCTACAATATCTATCAATAAACGAGCTTGGCAATGTAATGGCTAAATCTATTAGGTTTTCAGGGTTGGTATTTCTCTCCATATTCTGTACTATATTCACGGCCATGGTACATCCATTAGTCGCGCTAGCTTTGTCTAAATGGAAAATTTCGGCTATTTCATGAGCAGTTCGGGGACAACCATTCACTCTACATGAAATATAAATAGAAGCCGCTTTGATACCATCTCGGTTCAATCCTCTAAACATTTTTTGCTCAGATATATCTTTGTGTATTACCATTGCTTCGTCTATAAATATTTTTGGTATGCCAGAATTCTGTGCCATGGTAGTAATAAACTGAAACTCGTCGTACAGAGATTTTTCCTTGTGCGGCATTGACTGCCATTCTAACCATTTTCTTATTTTTTTCATTTCATAGGTTGATTTGGTGCTACATAACACTTTGCAACCAAATGATGATTGCACCAACAATGGATTGATTGGGTTACCGCACCGCGTCGGGTCATTTGCGTTTTTATCATCTGCGCCGTAATATCTCCATTCGGGTGAGTAATCCAATATGTCTTTGTATATGATACCGCAATTTGTGTTTGTACAGGTTGGAAACCCGTCTTCCATAATCATAAGATATGAATTACACGAATGGCATAGGTCGTCTTGTTTAGGCGTAGAATATACACATTCAATCGGTTCTGTTTTTTGGTTATCTACATTCGTTTTGTCGTTTTCAAATACATTCCATAGTTGTTTTTTATTTATATGTTTCTCACCTGGTCTTTTTTTCTTTGTTTTTTTATTTATATCTTTTTCGGTAGTTAGTTTCACCACTTTGGGAGAAGACATTTTTGCTACCTTTTCGGCATTTTTTACCGGAGCGATACGATAAATAATTCCTGTATTGACCATTTTTAATTTAATTCTAAAGAGTATATTCTTATCAATTTTTTTATGTTTATATATCAAACGAATAACTAATGGACAAATTGGTACAAAGTGCAGTTACTGGGCTTGTGAGTCGAGCTGGTGAAGGTGTTCAAATAATGGATTTAAACGATGAAATTGTAAACCTAGAACGCGATAAATGGGTTCAGGGTGTAAATAATTTATTAGATAAGGTTTGTAGTTACATAAATAAGGGGGCTAGTAATAGTTGTTCTGGAATTGATACACAATATGGAGATGTTGTACCGGACCATCCATCTGTGCAATTGAAAACCGAGACGATTAACTTGTTTTCTACTTTTTTGAACGAAAATGCGAACCCTGAAAAATTGTTGTCTATGTTGACAAAATATGAACCGATACCTCAAAAAAAAATACAGGCTTCTGAATCTTCTTCTGTGTCACAGCAACAGGTGAGTGATAAGGAATCATGTGTATGTGAAAAACCCGGTAAAAATGGAGGAACGATACCAACCAATTTAATGGGTGGAGGAGGACCTTTTTCTGTAGGAAAGTTGGCTGGTGCTGCAGGTGCAGGAGGAATCCCGGATGTAGGAAAGTTGGCTGGTGCTGCAGGTGCAGGAGGAATCCCGGATGTAGGAAAGTTGGCTGGTGCTGCGGGTGCGGGAGGAATCCCTGATGTAGGAAAGTTGGCTGGTGCTGCAGGTGCGGGAGGAATCCCTGATGTAGGAAAGTTGGCTGGTGCTGCGGGTGCGGGAGGAATCCCTGATGTAGGAAAGTTGGCTGCTGCGGGTGCGGGAGGATTAGCAGCTACCGGTGCGGGTGCTAGTGCCGGAGGAGTTGCTAATATATTACAACCCGGAGCCATTACCTCTTCTGATTCCGGTAAAATAATAAAAACCATTGTCAATACGCAAGGAAACTATATTTCATGCAATAGGTCAGTACATGACCGCATAAAAAAAATTATAGAATCTATTTTTCGAGGGTCATTGAAAGAGTTGAATACAAACGCTGCTGATAATTTAAAGGCTATTTTCAAATCACATATTGAATATTCTCGAAAAAAATTAAACGATGAACGCATTCATACCGGAGAAAACACGTTGAAATTATTTGCTCCTCTTTTTTCTATTGGTGACGACAAATACAAAGAATTTGCAATCAACGGGTATGTTCATACTTTGGCAGAAATGTATGAATATTTGAAATACAGAGAAGAATATGAAAATGGTGAATCTACAAAAGACATCATCGAGAATCATCGCCAAAAAATTCCGGATGAAGCTCTACTCAAAAAGACGTTAAAAACGCTCTCTAAAAAGCATCAGGAATTTGCTAACATCATGGGAGGTGAAACCGGCGGTATGTCTATTTCATCTACAGAAACTGGCGGAACTGTTTTTGATAACATAATGTCTATGGGTGGAAAAAAGAAAAGAAAGCGGCGGTTAACAAAAAAACGTCGCAAGCCCCGACACAACCGTACCAAATAAATCATAAATATTACTGAATATTCGTTAATATTTATGGAGTTACGAGAACCAAGACCGTTTCGTTTTATTTCTCGTTGCGCGGTTTGTTCTTTTTTTTGTCATATGAGACCCCCCACGATGAGAACTGTTCCTCGCAACATTTTCAAAGAGTTTATCAAACAATTTAATGCTAATGATGTCTTCATCTATTTTCGGTTGTGCACCAATGCATCCACCAGATTGATGCAACCCATTATCAGTACAACCTACAATCAAACCAGACGGTGCGGCTAAATCTTTGAATTGTTCATAAAATTTGGGTATTTCAAAATCGTTAGGTGTTCTTACTCTTGCATGCATTTGCAACAAATCGTTTACTAATATCCCCGATTTTGCAGAATCTTCGGATATATTGAATAAGTGTCTTTGTATATCGGCGGTTTGATACATCATATTATACTATATGACCATAATATAATCAGTTTATATTATTGTATTAATTTTCAAGTTGTGGTATTTTATCATAGGTTCTCCGTATTTCATTCGAGGTTGTTACTTCGCGACTGTCCTTCATGTATTGTGTAATATACTCAACCTGTTTCTTGTCATGTATGAGTTCTCCTAAACATTTTTCAACATAAGTATACGTAAGTGGGGAATATTCTTTTTTTTCGTAAAAAGATAGTGCACCGTCACTTATACTTATTTTGTTGGTTTTCATGTTTGTATTTGATTTGTAATTGCATATGTTTTCACTTAATTCCGATTTCATCTTCCTCATGGCTTTTGTTTTTTCGTTCACAATTTTCAGTTGGCTGTCTATGGTTACCCATTTTCTTATGTTCTCAATTAGTTCCGTTTTATTTGTGATAGACATCAATAATATATTTATGAGAACTAAATTAATAAAATGTATTGTATAATAATATATACTATGTATTCCAACAGTGGATATACGTATACAATGAATAGATATTATTATACTATTAAAACCTTACCTGCCATGGAGAAACAGGAAAAATGGCGTCGTAAACAAATTAACACCTTGTATTACACGGGAAGACCTATTTTTGGAAAATACGTAGAAAAATTTAGATGAATTTCATCATAGTGGTTCCACATTTGGAGCATTCTCCTTTGTTTGCTTTACGGGTAGTATTATTGCGTTTGTTTTTGATAGAAACCTCTTTCACGTTTACCATCTTTCTCTTCTTTTTACATTTCAAACAATAACCTTCGTCCTTTTTCATAGGTTTCTTCTTAGCGGTTCTCGACTTTCTTTTCCCTCCCCCCTGTACATTTGCTTCAGGTACAGGGGCAGCCGAAGGCTGGTTTACCTGGACGACATTACTACCAGGCATTGCTGTTTGTTGACCCGGTCCACCAAATACAGCCACTCCGTGCTCTGCTACGCCTGAACCACCTCCCTGCTTTTTGTGTGTTTTGTTGTGAGGCATTATATAGTATATCTATATTTTATTCATATTGCTAATTCATATATTGCATATGTACAATCTTTGTTTTATTCAATATTTTCGTCAATAAAAATAAATTGGCTAAAATAAGGAGAAATAATATTATGCTATAAAAACAGATAATCCATATGTAAATATACACTTCGTTATAGATAGAATTGGTGATAGGTTTTAGAATATCACTCAGTTCCTTTCTCGTATTTGCATTGTTCAGAAATTCAATGCAAGATTCTTTGATATTTTTCATATAATTACTATTATAAGTATTAACTATATTTAATAGGTTTATTTTACGATATCTTATAGTTGCGTTCTTTTGTTTTTATTCTTTTATGACCAATTTTTAATGAACGGTATCTACAACACAGACAGCTCTTTTGATTTTCAAGGTTTGCATTTAGCAAAACCGTATCAAATTCCTGGTGGCAGTTTTTTTATAAGAATATCTACAGACAATAACCCATTGTATATCCAGCCCCCTAAATGTACTACCAAACAAGGTATATTGAAGGCGGGTAAAAAAGTCTATACTGATTTAGTATTCACAAATGAGCATTCTGATTTTATTGAATGGATGGAAAAATTAGAAGCACATTGTCAAAGCATGTTATACAACAACCGGAACGAATGGTTTGAGGGGGAAATGGAAATGCATGATATAGAAAACTACTTTACATCTCCTTTGAAAATATACAAATCGGGTAAATTCTATATTTCGAGGGTCAATATTGCGACTAATTTAGGTAGACCTACTTTAAAAATATACAATGAGGATGAGCAACTGGTTAATATAGATGATGTCAATGAAAAAATGAATATTATGTCTATATTAGAAATTCGAGGCATCAAATGTTCGGCGACTTCTTTTCAAATTGACATTGATGTTAAACAAATGATGACATTAACTCCCGAAAAATTGTTCGATAAATGCTTATTTACGTCAGCAAAATCAACCCCAGTATCATCAATCGCACCTGCCATATCCATTAATCCGGACCAGAATGCGGAGTCCTCGGATATTGAAGATAATGCACACCAACATGACACAACCACTTCTTCATCAAATGATGCCGAACAAATCATGTCAATTGATACAACCACTTCTTCATCAAATGATGCCGAATCTGTAAGCGATAATGACGCAGAAGAAATCATAGTAAATGACACTTTACCTACCAGTTTAGAAAAAGATGTAGATTCCCATGACGATGTTGTAATTGAAGACGGTGACCAAACTCTTCCGGCAGACGAAGAACCCATTCAAGAAATGATATTGAATGAGAAACATTCAGATAATGTAAACACTGAGTTGATTGAAAAACCTTTAGAAGAATTTGGTATGCAAGAAGTAAAGTTATATTTAGATGAAATACCCGAAAATAATAATTTTTCAATTAAAAACAAAAATAATGTTTATTATGAAATGTATAAGGAAGCAAAACGTAAAGCAAAAGTGGCAAGAGATTTAGCATTGTCCTCTTATTTAGAAGCAAAACGTATCAAAAATGTATATATGTTAGATGACGCTTCCGATAGCGAAGATAGCGATTATGACAATCTTGAAAGTAATATAGAATAAATATTTAGTAATATTGTTTCAATGGTATTGTGCTAACTATTTTAGTAAAATTAACAATTATCACAAATAAATTTATCAAGCGATATTATATAAACATAATGTTTGCAAAATTTACTCGTGACATTTTCAGTGGATTTAAGAAGTTTTTGACAATGGAACGTGTTGTCGTACTCATCATATTTTTGATTTTGATGTGGGCTCTAGTCATGTATTCCAATAACAAGGCACTTGTTGTAGACAAGATGGAGGGTGGTGTTGATGCTGCTGATAAGAAGGATGAAAATCAAGCAGAAGCTGGACCTAGTGAGCCCGCCGCTGCCTCTAACGCCGCTGCCTCTGGTTATTCCGTAAAGGAGGTTGCTAACCCTAAGGATTTACTCCCCAATGACGAGAACAGTCAGTGGGCCGCCCTTAATCCTAACACCGCCAACAAGGGTGACATGGGTATGCCCGACCTTTTGAAGGCCGGTCAGCATATTGGTTTAGACACTGTCGGTCAGTCTCTTCGTAACGCAAACTTACAGCTTCGTTCTGACCCTGTAATTGCCAAATCTGACATTGGTCCCTGGAACCAGAGTACCATTGAAGGTGATTTTGCTCGCGTTCCTCTTGAGCTCGGTGCTAAATAAATAATCTTATGTTTGCTTCATAATGAGTTATCGACTCATTACGAACTATAATTTGTTTTTAAAATGATAAAACCTGACTGTTATATATAAATGAAGAATATCGATATTTTAGGTTATATCATTCTGTTAGGCATTTTAGGCATATGTTTCTATGTGTATTTTGAAAACATGACTGAGTTTCAACTCAAATGTATTGTTTCAAACGAAGATGGTAATAAATATTGTGTAAGAGAGAGGTCTCGTGTACAGGAGGCTGCTGATTTATTAGCAAAAATTACAAATAAGTGTAAATCACTCGTTGATTATGTAGGGGATAAACATTCTGAAATGGAAAGTGTCCAGCGACTCGTAAAGGGATTTAACCCGAAAAAAATAATGGAAACTTTACCGACCAGTCAATTCACTGCATACAGTGAAAATAAAGGGGAAAAAATTGCGTTCTGTCTTAATCGCAAAAAAGGTGACAACAACGTACTCATCGATGAAAGTACGCTCACCTTTGTTGCCATTCACGAATTATCTCATGTTATGACGAAATCAATTGGTCATAAAAGCGAGTTCTGGCAGAATTTTAAATTTCTATTGGAAAACGCAAAAGATGCTGGCATTCATCAACCTGTAGATTATAAAAAAGAACCTCGTGAATATTGTGGTATGAAAATACATGATAATCCTTATTATGATGCCTAATTTATTTAGTTATGTTCCGGATAACTGACCTCTCATTTTTGTTTTTAATAATGCTTACATATTCGAACATGTCTACATCACTGTACGTATTGTATTTTTTTGTTAACAAACTGAATATAGATTGGTCATGTCTATGTTCGGTAAACCCCGGCAGATTGGTCTCTATACTATCATCATCATTTATGTAATGATAATGACTAGACAACGTATACCAATCGTTTATCAATGCAACTGTAGTTTCGTTTTTAAACAACATTATCGCTCCGGCCTGTCTCTGTTTTGTTTGTAAATATTTATCTTCTTTCATTTTCAAAAATTTCACGAGGTCCATTTTGTTCCATTTGAATTCAGGACATAGTATTTTACAATAAGAGCCAACCACGTAACTTTTTTCAACTATTGAAAATAGGTTTTTTATATTTTGCTTCATGTGAGGATATATTTCAAAGCTAGAATCGAAATATAATAGAATGTCTCCATTTTTTAGAGTTTCCAATGTTTTTTTAATAATATAGCTTTTCCACAACCAATAACCGTACCCCCGTTCATTATTTTCTATGAAGTCGTGGTGTTGTTCCCAGAATGCAGTATCTGCTTTCAAATGGTCCTCTGTATATAAAATTGTCTTATCAAATAACTCTAGGTTCTCAATCTCCTGAATAAGACGTTGTCCTAACTTATAAAATTTCCCTTTTGTTGCAAATGAAATAAACACTTTCATTGTGTATAATATTATGCAATATCTTTTTAGACACCCTTACACCGATAGAACGTTTTCTCAAGTAGTCCGCCATTTTCTTAGTTTTTTTCTCTCGAAGATACTAAATATTTCTCATGTTCATGTTCCTTACCCAACAAAAGAACTGAATGATGAATTTGAAACAATGTTTGATATCAACATGATAATTGATAAAACAGACAAGGATGTCGATGTTCCTGCATTACGAAAACAACGTATTATGTATTCGAAACCTGACCAAGACCTAGTTCAATCCAATCGTCCTGCAACAAAAATCCACATCAATGATATCTTTACTGATACCAATATTACACTCATGAAAAAAGCGTATCGATTGACAAAAACAAGTCCTTATTATGACGAGAAGGATACAAACGTGTGCATACATATTAGGAGAGGGGATATTGTTAAATATGGCGAAAATTGTGTTCGGTTTACGAACACGGATTTTTTTACAGACACGATTCATAAAATCCATTCACTAGTACCGAACTGTACGTTTCACGTTTATTCGGACTCAGCAATCACATTGAATACGACTGTTGAGAACATACAATATCATATAAACACAGATTTGCTAATGACTATTCATGAAATGATAAAGTCTGACATATTCATCATGTCGATTGGTTCGAATTTGAGTCAATTTGCGGCATTGATGACAGACGGCATCGTATTTTTAGACAAAAGAAAATTAGTTCCATGTTTCAATAACAATTACAATATTTATTGGGCAGAACATAGAAATATTATTACTGAAGAAGATGAATTTTTAGAAAAAATAATGAGTACAGTATGTTGAAATCAAATATCTGTATTCCAATATAGCAACCACATGTGTCAAACATGTATATCTGAACCTGGTAGTCATTCCTTTTATTTAATGGCAAAGAAAGAGGATACCCACGTTTATTATACATGTCCTGCTGATGCTACAAAATACTGGGATACCGACGGTATTTTGAAACATTACGAAGAAATTTTACATGAAAAGGGAGAACAAGATTGGATATGGGTATTTGACAGCAGAGATTTTGGGTTAGTTCACTCTTTGCAAGTGTCAACCGCAATTGGTCTTGTCGATATACTAAAAAAATACAAAAAAGGGTTGAAGGAAATCAGAATCATCAACTCCACAATGTATATCAAAAGCTTATATGCCATTATTTCTCCATTTTTAAACAACGAACTGATGAATATCATCACATGGAAAGCCTGAATGCATAAGTCATGAAATATCTACCGTCATTATTTCTTGTTGATTATCATGCTCCATTATACTTTTTTCACCAATCTCATTTATATTGGTGCATTTAGATATATGTGTAGTAAAATAGGAACAAATATAATAAGAATGGAAATACTTTTTGGCATGCTCATCGCGCATGTTTGCTACATAGTAAATCGCATTTTTCGTGTTTTCATCTACATATGAGCTGGCGTATTGAGTATCTGGATATACGGTATCAGTATACCCTATGAGTGCCTTTGGTTTAGGAAAATATTCCAATAATTTTATGCTAGGAAAATAACCACTTACAATAATGCCATCAGATGTTTCAATGTCTTTCTTTAATTCGGCATTCATATTATATTCAATATTTGTTGAAATATAATATTTTATCTTTTTATTTGTGTAAGCATTTTTGAATTCATAAATACATGGGTTGATGTCTGGATACTCGTTGCTCTGCAACAGGCATTGTTGCACATTGCATATATTATTATGATAATGTGTATCCAGTTGTTTTTTTCTAACAAGATGGAACCCGTAATCGCGGCATTTTTCTATTATTTCAGATAGAAACTGTGTTTTGTAGCCATCTGGTTCAAATGTCAATCCATCTATTTCACTTCTTGGTTGCGTATCTATATAAATGAACTCAGACACGTTTTTGTATTCATGATGCATAGTTGGTTCGATGTGATTCCATGCTCCAACATATAGAATTTTTTTAAGTTGTTTCAATTCATTTGAAACGTTGGTAGTAGTTGTTTCCGGCCACATCGTTTATAATTGTTATTGTTGTCGTATACCAAATAGAAGGGACCGAATATCAATTTTTGACATACAACAAAACAAATATTATCAAATACAAAATACTTACATATTGTATAAGTAATAATATAATTGCATGGAAGACACACAAAAAGTCATACTTTTAGATAAGAACGGAAAACCCATCAATGTGTATATATTCAATAGCAATGAAGATACTATCGACGTACAATCGTCTATATTTAGTGAAACAGAGAAGTTATATTTAGAAAAATATGCACCAAACATTACTGCCACAAAACAGTTTATACATTCCGACGATACTATACGTACAATAAAACGCAAAATTATAAATGAATTGGGATTCGAGAATGTATCATATGACGAAATATATTTATTCGGTAAAAAGAAGCAAACGCTACATTTTCCGTCTGAATATGAAATTTTAAAAGACAAAGATAGAAATGGTATCGCAAAAAATGCACTGGGACAACTTTTGATGAATCTAGTATTAAGTTCAGTTGACAGTGGTATTAAAAATTTAAAGGACATGAACAAAGACTTTTTCTCATACAAAGATATTGAAACGGAACTTCAGTTGAATGGTAAAGAGGTTGAGGTATGCTTGCCTATTGGTCACAAATTTTCGGTCCATGATAACTTATTATTTTCAGCGAACCCATTTCACATATTGCCTGATTCAGAAATGATATTCCAATCATCAATAGTGAATCCACTCATCACGTTTGAGAACCACTTGCTACTGTCGTATCGAGGGTTACAAGAGAATACCATATATGTTTGTCTAGCAGGAGATGTTTTTAAGCATTGCAACGAGAACAATCTAGACCAACGTAAAGTAGCTCAACTATACTATCCCTTTCTCGCAAACCAACATATACATTCGTTAGATGAGCTTGAGAAACAAAAATACAAATTGACTGAACATACACAATCCATGTTTAAAAAAATTAGCGATGATAGGATTGATACATTATATACTATACAGAACAAAAATGTACAGGTAACGTATTTGGAAAAAGGTATTTTTGAATTATCAATGACCATACATCCTTTGAGTAAAACTACATTACCGCTTGAAAATATATTCAAACAACTCAATACGAGTAAAGACCGTCCCTTCATAAAATACAAACCTGGCTTCAAAAAGGAAGAAATGTATCGATTGTATACAACCGGCATTTCGAAGAATGGGAAAAAAATACCTTTGTTGTCGAAAACGCAAATATCTCAATATTCAAAAAAAATTCCGGGTGCACAAAAACATATTTCCATTGCAATGTCCACATTGTTGGCGGGAGAAGAAGTATTGTTATTTTGTAGTTTGAATAACAACGGCGATATATTGGTGAATGTGTCTTTTCAAAAGCCGATATCTGTTGAATTTGCAGAAAAATATATAATCGAATCCATCAATCCGATAATAGAAGAAGTAAATAAATATATCTCTGAAAATAAGAAAATATTTACAATACAGGGGTTTTCATCTAGGTTGATTGAGTTTAATTCAATACAATATAAAAGTGCTATTCAAAGTAGTAAACCGATAAGTACGACAGATTATGCGATGTTTACATCTGTATTCAACTTATTGGAAATAAATAAGAATCAGAGTACAAGTTTACGTTATAAACGAGTGGAAAACTACAAAGAGATGAACGAGATGAATTCTCTTATTAATAACATGTACAAGCAAAATATGAATATCAATTCGATAATTAGTTTGATATCAGTTAATTTTTCATTGACTGATGAGGAAGCCAGAATGCAAATAAAGAACTACATGAACGAATATACGTTGTTGAACGGCAGATATGTAAACAAAAGTGTTGATGTAATAGATAATCCTGGTTTTCCTACGGTCATCCAATACAATGATATTCAAAACCTACTCACCGTTACTATTTCGAATATTGACTCTATTTATTATATTCAACAATTGGAAATATACATTGATACGCTACTAAAAACAAGCATCTATAAAGAAGAGTTGAAGTTGACAAAAAAAACGATAGAGATACTAAAAAAAATACCTACAAAAACAAAACAGGATGTCGAAACCGAGAACATAGTCACTGTTGAAAGTGATGATGCAGTAACGTATATGCCGGCACCAGTGGTTGGTTTGATACCCGAATCAGGAGAGGGAGAGGAGGATGAGGAGGAAGACGGTGGAATATTCTTCGATGATGATGACGAAGAGGAAGAAGAGGATGATGAACAGACAGAAGCAGAAGCAGAAGAAAAAGAGGAGCCCGAAAAAGATAATACTGCAAATGAGGAGCCAGAAGAAGAAGAAGAAGAAGAAGATAGTATAGAATTATTCAAAGGAGGTGACAAAAACGACAAATCTAGTGGCACATATTTCTATAATAAGATTAAAAAACTAGAACCCATACTGTTCAAGGGTGAAATGGAGGGGACATATGCAAAACTTTGTCAGGCAACTACAAATAGACAACCAGTTATATTGACCGAAAAAGAGAAGGAAGATATCGACAATGACCCAGAAGCCAGCAAAGCATATGGACTCGCTATTAAATATGGAACCGATTCAACTAAACCGTATTGGTATATGTGTCCTCGTTATTGGTGCATGAAAACAAACAAACCCATGACCGAAAAACAAGTACAAAACAATGAATGTGGTGGAAAAATTATACCCAAAAAAACTCGTGCAAATCCTCCACCTGGGCATTATATATATGAATTCACAGATGATAGACAGCATATGGATAGTGACAATAATTATATCAACTACAATCCAGGTTTTCTAGACAAATCAAAATCCGCAGAGAATATTGGTGTTCCATGCTGTTTTAAAAATCCATTCAGTACACAACAAACTACGCGTAGAGATGAGTTGAATATCACTGACGATAATATTCATTACGGTAACAAAGACCTCATTGAAGGCGAAAAATCCGATAAAAACAAAACGACTCGTAATTATTTGAACGTTTTGAGTATTGAACGAGTTCCTGTACCACAACATCGATGGGGATTTTTGCCATTGTCTGTCGAACTATTTTTACATACTAATAATAGCAGTTCGACCGAGACTTCGAATCCTACCTATATCAAAAAAGGAGCCACTCCATTGTTAAGGTATGGAATCGAAAAATCGAGTAAACAGTCGTTTGTTGCATGCATTGCTGATATTTATACGTTTCATAACAATATTGATGTTCCGTCCATAAAAGCAATGAGACAAATTATTGCAGACAAAGTAACACTAGACATATTTCTGAGAGTGCACAATGGCACAATTGTATCATTGTTCCAACCCAAACGCGTAAATGTGTCAGACATCGATGTTGAAAAATATAAAAAAACGGATTTTTATAAAAGCATTGATTTGAACAATAGCGAACAGTATAATTTTTTGAAATTTACAATCGCTTCCTACCATCAATTTTTAAAATTTATGAACGACGATGATTCTATCATTGACCACACATTTATGTGGGATATAGTGAGTACACCAGAAACAAAATTATTTGAGAAAGGGATTAACGTAGTCATTATGGAAATAGAAGACAATGATATCCGCGATAATATCTCGCTACTGTGCCCAACAAATTCCTATTCAGAAACACTTTTTGATGAATCTCGCGGTACGGTGTTACTATTAAAACATGGCAGTTATTACGAACCTATATATGTTTACGGAAATACCAGGAATGTAAATGCAGCGAACAAATTGAACGCTATCAAAATATTCTACAGCGAGAACATGCCTCCCAATCTTTCCAATGTCATGAAAAACATACAAAACTCGATATCAAAATATTGTAAACCATCAGATAAACCAAGTACTTACATGTACAAAAATAACATAACCGCACAAAAATCGTATGATATACTTTCCAAGATAAACGTCACTGTGCATAAACAGGTATCCAATTATCGAGGTAAAACAATTGCTTTATTGGTTTCAGAAGTAAAAGAGGACATAGAACTTTTGTATATACCGGTAAGACCGTCTGTTCCCATTGTACAGGTAGAGTCAGTTTTTATTGATGATGTTGAATGGTTAGAGTATACGTCCACTATTGATAAGTTACATTCTATTTATAACAAATCCGATAAACAAATTCCTTGTCAACCCATGGTAAAAATAGAGGAGGACGGGTTGATTATAGGCATTATTACTGAAACGAATCAGTTTATTTTGATTAGTAAACCAGAACCAAACGATAAGGAAGACAACCTGAAAACAATCGAGTCTACTGGATACGCAGACTATTATACGGCAGATAACAAACTTATGACTACCTACTCTATTGATAAAACACGACAGAAAACCGTTAGAAACATCAAACTAGAAACCAAATTCTATAAACAATTTCGTGAAAAACTTCGTGATGAATTTGCAAATATGATGAATTCGGATGAGATAGACGAAATTAAAAAGCTAATAGAGTCTAAAGACTATGTATATGAAATCAAGGTCACCAAGTTACAACCCATCATTCAATCTATGTTAGAACCCATTGTAACTTTCGTAGATTTTGATGAAGATGTACTTAGCGAAGTCTATGAAAACAATGAAAATAATTCACACAATAATCATGGATTCTGTTTGATGAAGGAAAATCAGTTGTGTCTGCCAGTAAAAAATCTACTGTCACAAGAAAACAATGAAACTATGTATTATATTCGCGTGTGTGATGAAATTATACGATATAGTCGTATCCGAAGATATTTATTTGATACATCCTATACCCGACTAGAAACATTGGAATACAATATATTGGCCGATGAAGTACTTTTGATGAATACTCATATAATCGGTGATTATTTCGATAATATATCTTACATGCCAACCCATAAATATGTAAAGAATATACCATATGACTTTGCACAACCTAGTTACGTAAAGAAAACTACTAAAGATGTACCATTAAAAGAACAATCACAGGACATAGATATATCCACAATCGAGTCATTTGGCGATTTGTGTGTAATGAAAACGGTCAATATTATAAATAAGAGCAATTGGAACGGTATATTCAGCAACAATATGAAAGAAACGGTTATCAAGAGTACACCGTTGTGTAGCTATTACATACTGGCATACATTTTGAAACGACATGCGAAACTGGATGAAGATATACATGGTATAAAGAAACTCTTATACACAGCATACATGAATCTAATGAAAAAAACTATATTAACACCGGCTATACATTCCATTTTGTTGAAACAATACAAAAAAGACTTTATTGACAAAATTCGAAACAAACAATTGACATTTGAGTCTATGATAATGAACGACAATTATGTAATTACACAAATAGATGTATGGGTATTATGTAATTCGCTAGATTTACCTGTGATAATGTATTCAAATGAAGTGTACAAAACTTTGAAAATGGATACAAAATATATTGTTATGGGTGGAAATATCGAAACTGACGAGTATACATTCATACATTCAAATCCATACAAAAATACCGACATCTATGCACCAAGTATTAATTTTGTTGATACCGATATCAAACTAAGTGAAATACCCGACATAGCTTTTACAAAGATTTCGTTGAGCGACCATCTGAAAAACTATAAACTGGTTTTACGCATTAAAAAGTAAACAATATATTTGATTATTGACATAATATATTGTTATTGAAGTAGTTCATAAATTTGGTAATTGATATTTTTATACTCATTGAATGGACGCAAACAATGATAATCTGTATATGCCCCATTTTGGATATTTTCTTTTATAGTTTCAGAATGTATATCAAATTTACGTCCTCTGTCTAATCGATTGAACGCAGTGTCTTTATCATACAACCTGACTAAATTTCCAGTAGTAGTATTCCACTGCATTACATATGTATATAAATCTACTTGGTCCGTAAACCAACCCGTTCTATAGAGTACATAGTTACTTGTTTTATATACAGTACTTAAACGGGTTTGTATATCATGAATGCTTTTTATATTGAATATATTTCGCCAAGTTTCTGCTGTAGCTACATTATAACACATTGCTAATTGTTTGACATTCATGCACTCATTCCCTCTGAAATAAATGAATTTATTTGAATCTATGGTTTCAATGTGTTGAGTATAGTATACCCTATTCATTGGTATCATATCTATATCTGTAATCATAATACCATTCTTGTAATTCAAAATACAGGGATATAACAACCGAACATATTGTGAAATAAAACTAGTATTCACAGACGATATTGGACTGAATAATATTAAATTTTCCTTGTACTTTTCTAAAATGGAAGGTATTTCCGTCATTACCAGTATTACAATGATATGTACTTTTGGATATAACTTATTCCAGGCATCAATAAAAAATGGTACAAACTCTACATAGACGGGATTGTCATTTACAGCAGATAATACACAATCTAGTTTCATATATATTAGTAAAAATATTTTATATAATATGTCAAATCATAATATTATAAATCACAGTATAATATTATTTTTCCGGATTACCTGATTTGAACAGGTGACCTATCGATAACTACAACCACTACAGTCGATTGCTCTGCCAACTGAGCTAAACCCGGGATTGTGTGTCACTTCACACAATAAAAAATAGTAACATGCTTTTATATTCTATTTTTCATAACTTATTTTTTAAAATCCAATATCGTAGTCATCATCACATGCTCCGGTATCTACACGTTTGATAGCCGATATATTGTTTTTGATTTCTACATTATTCTTTGAACAAATATCTGTACTATCTTCTAACTTTCCAAACATTTTCTCAATTTCTTCGTCTTGTTTCTTCATATTTACATCTGCACTCTTTACATTTTTCAGTGCATCTATGTCCAATATTACATTGAACATTCCGGTTCCATAGATACCCATTTGACCCATCATCACATTTGCGGATACACCACGCATATGGTCAAACTCTGCATGTCTAGAAGCATCCAATAGTACTTCAGTATGGACCTCAAAAGTGGACTTTGAAATTGGTCCAATATCGTCGTTCAGGATACCAGACCTGAAAATAGCAACCATCTTTTCGTTTGAAGTCATTCTATCACACAAAATACTGACGTGATGATAATTAATATAGACACCACTGAATTCCATGACTTCCATCAATTCATTGTAAATAACCTGGCGCGCAGCTTCAATACCAAATACGTTGAATATTTCTTTGATGTCATTACTATAGGTACGGGCGCTATCAATAAAGTCAAATGATAGCGTATCTATCAAATTAGTACCGGTAGTATCGAGTACCCACACATCCTTTTGCACATACCGGTCATCAGTTTTCTTTACCATATTCTGTAACTTTCTAGGTAGTACATTGGTAATGCCATGTATACCACGCAATACAATATTGTTGAGAATATTTTCCTGAAAGTTACGTAGCATGTATATTTCATCCGACTGGTCCAATGTATCTGCGATTCCTCGCTGTTTTTTACTTTTATTCATAACAGAGCTATTCATGCGAATTCTAAAAATTAGATTGCTCGAATTGTAATCGCTATATACACATGAAATCTCGTTACTGTGACTATTATTTACGGCAAAGTGTATGTCGTCCATGGTGATGTTTTTCTCCAACAACACTTCCGCATTGATTTCTACACGAATTACCCACTTTGATTTTACAATGTTACCATCTACCTCTTGTCCATCACACTCGTCTAACAACTTTTCAAATTCATAATACTGTTTCATCAAAGATTTGTCTCCGGGCATAATGCTGTTATGCTCATCAGGGTCGAAACATATTTGAATGCTTTTGATTACATCAATCAGCTTCGTATGTTCTAACATATTCGCATATTGGGTTGCTTTGTCAGAGTTATCTTCATCTGTTTCTTTCAGGTGAACAGTAAGAGAAGGATGTTTGGGATTCTTTGTCAATCGTAAAATTTCTTCAATGCGCGGCACGCCTCGAGTCACATTAGATTTAGATGCTACTCCTGAAAGATGAAATGTATTCAATGTGAGTTGGGTTGTCGGTTCACCAATGGATTGACCAGCAACGACACCTACCATCTCTCCTGGGTGTACAATCGCCTGCTTGTATTTCAACAAAATGGTCTCCAAAAGCATCAATAAACCCTTTCTATGGAATCTCTTCTTTGTAATTAAATCGCGCGGATTCAAATAGAAGAAATACATGATTTCAAAAAGAGGCGAGGGTTTAGAATAGGACAACATTTTCAGTTTTTCCATGTAAGACTCAATTAGGTGGAAGGCTTCCAATGGCGTAACATCTACCTGTGCATTTGCGTTCAAACTCAATTGACCCTGGATATTTACAATTATATTCTGGAAGGCAATAGGCATTTTGATACCGTTATCGTTCGTATGATTCAATACCTTTTCGATAACCTCGTCACGGGCGAGTAACATTTTATCGATGTACGCTCTACATTTTATCAGCAGGTCTTTCTTTTGACGACGATGACGTGTCGCGGTGCCTTTGGTAAACAAATTTACAATTTCCGTTGTACCCATTACATCGTAATGTAAATAGACATCTTCTGAGCTCATTCCGGCTAATGGTAATGATTGATTTTCAGTTTTAGTTGAATCAAACCCATCATCACCGTAGTTGAACTGGATGATTTTACCTTTGTTGTTTCTCACCGTCATGTCGTACTCTACTTTGATATCTTCCAATCCTTTAATCAACCTTCTTTGGATATAACCAGTTTGGGATGTTTTGACTGCAGTATCAATCAAACCAATACGACCGCCCATTGCATGGAAGAATAACTCTGGGGCAGTCAATCCTGAAATATATGAATTCTCGATAAACCCGCGCGCAGAGGGACTGTCGTCAAACTTACTGAAATGAGGAAGCGTTCTGTTTTCAAATCCATATGGAATTCGCTTACCATCAACGTTCGTCTGTCCCAAACAGGAAATCATCTGTGAAATGTTAATCAGGTTTCCCTTAGAACCAGAGTTTACAATCATCATGAATCGATTATTTTTGCTCAACGACTTGCGCCCAATCTTTCCTGCCTGTTCAGTCGCCTTGTTCAATACATTGTTGATTTTGGTTTCAAACTCTGTATGGTTCGACGCAGAGGTATTATTTTCAAATATGCCTAGGTGCACTTTTTCAATAATTGACTCTACCTCCTGTTTTTGGGTTGTGATTGCATGTATGATATTATCTTGTGTTTTCTTATCTGCAATCAAATCACTGATACCTACACTGAATGAGCTCGATTTCATATATTCAGTAATAATATTTTGCATATCGTCGATAAACTGTGAAGATTGCATGTTACCAAAATCGTTACAGATTCGGTGGATGATGCCCTTTGTAGTAGAACCCAATACTGATTTTTCAATCTGTCCGCGAATATATTTTCCATCTCGAATTTCCAATACATTGTTGGAGGTTTCAAAATCCTCATCTTCGTCATATAGCTTATTTTTATATTTTAGTGTCAATGATGGTAGAATCTGTGAAAGAATCTCGAAGTTTGTAATTTTTCCGTTTTTCTTTTTCAAGAAAGCAGGGTCTATTTCTTTGAACATCATCAACATATTCATAGTATCACGAGTACTGAACGACAGGTTTGGACGGGTAAATCTGAAAGAACCCAACATAGAATCCTGAAAGATTCCGATAATGGGAGAATTTCCGGCGGGACTAATCATTTGATAAGGGATTGCTGCCAGATGTTTGAGTTCGGTCTCAGCGAGTACGTTCTGTGGCATATGCATATTCATCTCATCGCCATCAAAGTCTGCATTATATGGTTTGGTATCACCGACATTCATGCGAAATGTATCTCCCTTCTTCATAATCTTTGCAATATGACACATCATACTCATTCTATGAAGAGAGGGTTGTCTGTTAAACAATACAGCATCTCCGTCCATCATGTGACGATGAACAACGTCTCCTTCTGATAGCTTAATCGAATTGCGGTCTCTGTATCGCAATGTAATATTTTCTCCATTTTGCTTTTCTAAAATCTTTGCTCCAGGATATTTATCTGGTCCATTTTGAATCAATCTTGTCAGGAAATCGCGATTGCGCGCATTCACTGTCACCGGCTTTGTAATATTCATTGCTATTTTTAGAGGAACTCCTAACTGACGAATAGACAAATTCGGGTCACCTGTAATTACAGAACGGGCACTGAAATCCACTCGCTTTCCCATCAGATTGCCTCGAATGCGGCCATTTTTACTATTTAATCTACTCATGATGCAATTCATTGTTCTACCGGAACGCTGTGCCATTGGCTCTGCTCCTTTCACTTTGTTATTCACAATCATTGCACATAAATATTGAACTGTATCAATTAATTGTTTGATTACAGTAGGCGATGAGTTATTTGCAATCTTATCGGATAAATCTGTATTATTTTTTATGATACTGCTATAGATGTGTGTTAAATCGTCTTCACTTCGCTGCTGTGCGTCGTGTTTGACGGACGGACGGACTGCTGGGGGTGGGACCGGCAATACCTGACAGACCATCCATTCTGGTCGAGACCAAACTGGACTTAATCCCATAAATGTTACATCCTCATCTGATATACGTTTGAACTGACGTAGAATCATCTCCGGGGATAATTCGATTTCTACTGATGACTTTTCATTCGTTTCTTCAGATTGATACTCAATCAACGCCTTGATGGTTGCAAATCCTTCCAACCGTATCTTTGTCGGTTGCAAACAACCACAACCATCGTCAGTATCTTCTCCACATCTTCCTATGTTTCTTAAATTACATATATAATGCCAGCGTTTATCCGGCGAATAATCTAAAATATGTTTATGATTGTTTTTGTTAACGAGCAACTTACTACATTTGTAACAAACACATTTGGCTATCTTTATAATTTCTTTAATGTGTTGTACATGAAATACAGGACGTGCTAATTCTATATGTCCAAAATATCCAGGCGTGTCAATATATGTATATCCATCTGTCGGACAAATCAAACCCGGTTCTAATACACCCATTCTAGGGTCAAATAACCCATTCACAACCGGTTTATTATTAATGTATGTATCTCGAGAAGAAACTTCAACCACTGAATTCTTTCTTATCTCTTCCGGCGAGAGCATACTAAATTGTACACCAATTATTCTAGAAGGCGGAATGTTATTATTTGAATTCATTTGTTGCGACATGAACACCTATATTATACTATATTATACTATTTAAATATTTTGGTATCTACTATCAATTTTTTTAATAGCGTGCTACACCTGTTTTGAATAGTTTGTGATTTGGAAGAAAAGTATTTTTTTTCATTTTTGTATAAAAATTGACTTAGCAATCATGCACCGATTCTATTCAATAAAGTTAATTATAATTATGACTACTTCTACTAAAGCTAAAGATAGTAAGAAAATGAATGCCAGTAAGAAAATGAACAAGAAGAAGTGTTCCGATGATTCTAACAGTGATGACAGTGAATACGAAACACTTTCCGAGTACTCTAGTGACGATGACAGTGAATACGTCCCTCGTTCTAAAAAAAACAAACATGTAAAAAAGAATAAAAATAAAAATAAGTACGATGACGAGGAGGATGAAGAAGTTGATATTGTCGAAATCCAAAAAATTATTTCTAAGATGTTTCCATCTAAATATATTTCAAACCGTGCAAAAAATACAGAAAAGGCTAAAAATCGTTTGAAGGATATTGAAAAACCAAAGAAAAAGGACGTCAGAAAAAGAAGAAGAAAACAAACTGTTGATTCAGAGGAGGACGAGGACGAGGACGAGGACGAGGATGATGATGATGATGATGATGATGATGATGATGATGATGACGAGGATGATGATGACGAGGATGATGATGAGGAGGACGATGATGATGATGAGGATGATGAGGAGGAGGAAGATGAGGATGAGGACGAGGATGAGGAGGAGGAGGAGGAAGAGGAGGACCAGGTGTTTAACATTCATTTGTTACTCGGTGGAGGCGAGAATGAAGAAGAAGATAATTATGTCGAGGATAATGCCGATTGCGATAGTGACGATGAGAAAATGTTTATGAAGGAAAATTTTGAAAATGAACCAAAAACAGAAGAAAGTATCGTAGACAATCTCAATCATGACAATAAAAAAATGAAGAAGAAGAAGAAGAAGAAGAAGGTTGAAGGAGAAGAGGAAGAAATTGAACTTACCGATGTCGAGCAGGAATATCTAGATTTGGTCGAAACAAAGAAAACCCTGACAACTCAATTGTTCAAGCGTCCGTCAAGTAAAGTTTTGAAGAAGGCAGTTGACGATTGTAAACGGTCTATCATGAAATTGGTAAAGAAGGCTCGTAACAAGAATGCAAAGATGTATCATAGATTGATTAATACTGATAAAAAGCGAGCAAACGAAGTAGACTATTTCAAGAAAAAACTTTCCAACAAAGAACAGCTTCGTGTAATGAAAGAACTGAAGGACATTAATAAGTTCATCAATATTGACAAGCCATATCGATTGGCATTGTTGAATACAAACATCCCTCCAAATTTCAAAGCAGTTGCTATGCAGAGGTTGAATGTATTGCGAACAATGGAACCTGGTGACCCAGAGTATTATAAGATTAAGAATTGGGTAGATACCTTTATGCGTATTCCGTTTGGAATTTATAGAAGTTTGTCAGTAAATATTACCGATGGACTAGACGTATGCAACGACTTTATGGAAAATGCTAAATCTGTCCTCGATAATTGTGCTTACGGGCTCGATGACGCAAAACTGCAAATTATGCAAATGATGGGCCAATGGATTTCAAACCCGGACGCAATGGGCACCGCTATTGCTATCAAAGGCCCTATGGGTACAGGTAAGACTACCTTAGTAAAAGATGGTATCAGCAAAATCTTAGGTAGAGAGTTTGCATTTATTGCTCTAGGTGGAAACGGTGATAGTAGTTTTCTGGAAGGCCATTCCTATACATATGAAGGTAGTACATGGGGTAAGATTGTACAAATTCTTATCGATAGCAAATGCATGAATCCAATTATCTACTTTGATGAATTGGATAAGATAAGTGACACGCCCAAGGGAGAAGAGATTATTGGCATTCTTACACATCTCACAGATACTTCCCAGAATAGCGAATTCCATGACAAGTACTTTTCTGAAGTGGACTTTGATATCAGTAAATGTCTATTTATCTTCAGCTATAATGATGAATCAAAAGTCAATCCCATTCTACGCGATAGAATGTATCGCATTCAAACAAAGGGATACGAGGCGAAAGAAAAGATTATCATTGCTAGAGACCATCTATTGCCAAAGATTAGAGAGCAGGTCAACTTCACCGAGGAAGATGTGATTATTCCAGATGAAACAATTCGTTATATTGTAAATAGTGACCATCTCACTCGCAAAGAACAGGGTGTTCGTAACCTGAAACGTTGCTTAGAAATTATTCATACTAAATTGAATCTGTTTAGACTCGTAAAGACTGGGTCGAGTGTGTTCGATAAAGATATGGACATTGATGTCTCATTCCCGATTACAGTGACTCAAAAACATATCGATGCGTTTATTCGAAATGATGACAGTACCAACCAAAGTATTCTAGCTATGTATATTTAAAAAAATATAAACGTTATCGTGTTCATATATATATTATATCCACTGTATTTTTTTATGGATAGCGAAGAATTATCGACACTTATTGAAGTAAACGCTATGCTGTCGCGTATATCTATACCTAATCAATCACCCGAATACAGCGATATAGTAGACCGTACCTTTCGTGTTATACACAATAATTGTTCACATGATATGTGCCATGACTGTATTGATGTTGATTGTGACAGGAGTCAGACTATTCTATACTGTGTGAAATGTCTATTGACATTTGATATAGAACAAATATATAGGTATCTGTTTTTTTCCTTAAAAGGAGTGGATAAAGATTTATGGACCATATATTACGACAATCAATATTGTAAGTTGAATTCTTTTTTTACTCAAAATAATAAAATCGGGTTTTCTATTATTTTAAAAGGCAATCATATGATATTTTTTGTACCATTCTACGATTTATACAGTTGTAAAGTGGTTTCTAATGTGGTGTATACTACTTAACTTTACTTAGAAATTTGTTCTTCACCTGTAGACATGTTACCACCGCGAGTTGATAATAATCTTTTCTGGTTATCGTCTAAGCATAATCCACCCATAGAGTTAGTTAGACCAGAACTTTTTCCTACACACTCAGCGCTGCCTTTGGCGGAACCAATCTGGTCTACTGCATCGGGACCATCTTTGGGTGTACAAAACAAGCCGTCGAATCCAAACACCTTTTTGCATTCAGCAGCAGGAGGAACCATGACGTGTTGTTTATTGGTATCCATAGCTGCGTTTTGTTCTTTGCTAGAATAATCCAACATCTGGCTGTTACTTTTGAAACCTTCGAACTGCGAATGTTTCTGGTACACATTATCTGCGTAATGAGGCTTGAAATTTACGCATGATATCATCGTTGCCGATGAAAGAATCAATACGAATAAGACAATTACAAGAATATTAAAAAGGTTGAACTTCATATTAGTATACATATTCGGAAGATAAAAAACTTTATAATTACTAAATAATCTAGAACCCACATAAGATACATCTCTAAATGTTGTTTCCATTCAAAAATATATAAACAAATCTGTTTTTATTTTGCCATAATGGCTGACCTTAGTGAACATGAACGTCTAAATCTACAAAAAATGATTAATGAATCTGAATGTGATGATAATACCGAGCATATTCGTAATGTAAAACATAGCGTACGCATCCGTGATGAGATTCGTAAGCTCGACACTTTCAAAAAGGCGAATCGGTCATTACAGGTAAAAGATTTCGATACCTTCTTACAAAAGGCGTCCGATGTAACTACGTTTTTATATACGAACTATACTGATATTTTCAATCGCATCATAAAGGATGAGCTGGACTTGGAAATTATGACCAAATTACTGATTGTATTGAAAATGATTGAAGACAACAAAGTCGACCAACACGAAGGCTCTGTAATGGTTGGAAAGGTATTGAAGGAACTCTATGTTGATAGTGCACTAAGACGTGGCGAAAATATTGACAAAGAACATGCTGTTCAAACCATCGATATAGGCGACGATACAAACGACATTTCATGGAAGGAGTATAAGAAATTACATTTAACTAAATAAATTCTTTGAAGAATACTAATAAAGATATGTCTATATGTACATATATCATGGATAATCACGCCCAGCTTTATGAAATCTATCATAACCTGCGATTAAGAAGCGATAACTCTGCTGATAATTTTTCTATTTTGAAATTGTGCATAGTAGATGAATCGCTAAAATCTATTTATGAAACCAAAATCAACAAACATAACGATGCTTTCCTTAACAACAAATTTGCAGACTCCGGATTTGACCTCGTTGTACCAAATGATGTAACGTTTACAGAATCATTTGAATCTACGTTTATTGATATGGGTGTAAAAGCGGAACTGGTTCATTGCGATTTTCATAAACATCGTTTGAAAACTGTTCCGTATTATCTATACCCTCGGTCCAGTATCTCCAAAACTCCTTTGATGCTTGCAAATCACACGGGTATCATCGACTCTGGATATCGCGGCAACCTGATTGGTGCATTTCGCGCATTACATCTTCCAGATAATAACCAGTATACGGTAGCTAAGCATACTCGTTTGTTACAACTTTGTCATACGAATCTATCGCCGATTTATGTAGTTATTGTCAATGAAAACGAGTTGTCGAGTACTGAAAGAGGTAATGGTGGATTTGGCTCTACCGGGAAGTAAAACTTTGCCTATCCTATCAAGAACATACTTTTTCTCATATAAAATGATTTTTTTATGAGATTTTCCACATATGATGCGTAAATGTGAAAATGCATAAAGAACATAAAAATTCTATTCTATATTGTACTATTCATATGAATGAACAATACGAACCATATTGGTCAGATTACCTGAAACAATTTGATTTGGACGATAGTTATTTTCAATTTATTGAGTCAAATCGTGAAAAGAGTTGCATTATTGTCGAACCACGCAGTCATCCATTACTTGTACCTGTAATCAAAAATTTCATGTTTCTTTTACAAAAAAAAGGATGGAGTCTGGTTGTTATGCACGGAACCCAAAATGAGTCTTTCATCAAATCTGCACTGCAAAATTGGAAAAATGTACATTATGTAAAATTATGCATTGATAATTTAACCATCGCTAACTATAATCATTTTTTTGCTAGTCCTATACTTTGGGAAACCTTGCAGAAACTAGGTTGTAAATACAGTCTCATATTTCAAACAGATGTTCTTTTGTTAAAAGACAATATTGATGATTTTTTGGATTATGATTTCATTGGCGCACCCTGGTGTGTAGAGATGCATGATATCAAAGGTGGATATAATGGCGGATTTTCTTTGAGAAACGTACATACCATGTTAAATATATGCAAAACAAAAGAACGGCTTTTTTATAACTCCGATAGTGAAACACCCGTTAATGAAGATGTGTTCTTTGCATATCATATGACTTCAGAAAAGCAGATGTATACGTTACCAACGAAAGAAACTGCTAGACAATTTTCCATGGAAACCGTATATTCAGCTGACCCGACTGGTTTACATAAACCACATCTCAGTATATTCCCGTCAGGAAATGACTATATACAACTGTTGTCTAAGCGGTATGTCAAATAATATATTTGCATATTTTATTATGTGCAAATATCTTATATCAATATTATATGTATGCATGATGCAAATTATCATCATTTAATAGATGATACTGAATGCATTGAAATATATAAAGGGTCTTTTTTTCATAGCAATAAGTCTAGAAACATCAAAAAAATCATAGTATTTGATTTAGATGAAACATTGGGCTCTTTTGTGGAAATGAATATATTATGGACTACTATTCAGTTTGTCATGAACGATACAAATCCCATTTCCCAACATGACTTATTAGATTTGTTTCCAGAATTTTTCAGACCAAATATTTTTTCTATACTCAAATACATTTATCGGAAGAAAAAAACCGGGGAATGCGATAAAATGTATATTTATACGAACAACCAATCACAATCATATGCTGTCAATGTAATTTCAGACTATTTCGCAAAAAAAATATCCGGAAATAACCCTCTGTTTGACCAAATTATTTACGCTTTCAAAATTAATAATCAAATAGTACAGGTTGGTAGAACTACGCATAAAAAAACACATTCCGATTTAATCAATTGTACATTGATGCCGAAGAAAACGGCTATTTGCTTTTTAGATGATGCTGAATTCGATGAAATGAAAAAAGAACGAATTTATTACATAAAACCTAAAGCCTATCATCACTTATTATCTACAGAAGATATATTAGACCGCATCATCAATAGTAAGTATCATTCTATATTTCGCGATAATATGGATTCAATTAGAGACCATTATATCACCCGTTGCATTAAGTTAAGAAGTTATTCCAAACAAGCTTTACGCGACAGTCTATATTTGGCTGAACATGAAATGATTTCTAAAAAGATTATGTATCATCTAAAGGATTTCTTCTTAATGACAAAAAAACGAAATAAAACTCGTAAGAAACAACATTGTACTGGCAATTTCACCCGAAAAATACATGTTACCTAGCATTACACACTCTGGTTCACATATCCATATGCCATGATTATTAGCTGCTCTGTTTCTGTTAATTTTTGAAAGGTAATGCAATCGTCATATTTATACTGTATAAATCGGTTTGTATAATTTTTAGATAGCACATGCGTACCATTGTCTAAAAATTTAATATCTACGACTATTCCTCCCGAAGTCAGGCTGTTGGTACCATTACGAATCCACCTAACATGTTTTCCCTTATGCAATTCGTGTATTTCATCAACTAATCTGTATCCAATCAACTTATCGCACATTTTTTGTTTGTCTTCGATTGAAGATTCTATCGGTTTGATTGCATTGAATATTTCATTGTTCAATGAATCCATTGTTTTATTTTCCAAATAATCATTTTTTTCGTCTTCTACTGATTCGAGCAAATCGTTCACATTTATAGTTGATAATAGCGATGGGTCTTTTAATGCGTCTTCAAATAGTTCATTGATATTAATATTATTAGGTTTGTTCATCTTATCTAATAATATTATTTTGTTGTGTTCATACCATTTCTTTCAAAGTATTTTCCACATCAGCCATCGTTGTATTCATATACTGTATGATTCCCAAATTGAATAATAGGAAAAATGCACTTCCGAATATAATACTGGAGTCTCCTTTCTTTAGATTGTGTTCTCGAAACGGGTGAAATTTTACCAGTAAAAATACACAGACAAATATTTGTATCATTCTATTGTATTGTTTTATGTACCCCTGTTCTATAATAATGATTCCAAATATTGAAAATAAAATAATGTAAATAAAATTCAAACCGTGAAATAGCCATACTAATTTATTGTAGTAAGGAGATATTCGGTCTAAACCTGATTCTATTTTATTTAACCATTTCATATATATATTTACAAATAGAATAAAAATCTCGGGACATATATTAACAATGGAACATGTATCAACCGGTACTATTGTAAATACAAAATATGAGTTGGAAAAGATGATTGGACGCGGACAATTCGGTGAAGTCTATTCTGGTAAAAATATAAACACCGGTAAACATATTGTTATAAAACTTGAAATCTATGATAAAAACAACATCACATTGAAAAACGAGGCAACCATATTGAAATATTTGTACGATAATAGATGTGTTGATGTTCCTCTGGTTCATTGGTACGGCAAATACAAACACTATATCGGTTTAGTTATTCCTAGATATGACTGCTCGTTATATGATTATGCCATGAATAACAAATTAGACTCATTGCTCATCGACTCGATAATGTTAAACGCTATCAGTATCATTGAAAAAATCCACAACTTGTTTGTCGTTCACAGAGATATCAAACCGCAACATTTTATGTTAAAAGGAAATCAACTGGTTCTCATTGATTTCGGCATATCTACTTTTTACATCGATGATGAAAAAAATCACAAACCCGACAAAATGAGCGAATCCATTATTGGTACTTCGAATTATGCTAGTTATAATTTATACAATGGTCATGCATATTCTAGACGAGATGATTTAATTTCCATTGGTTACATGTATTTATTTTTACATACATTGGAATTGCCATGGCAACAGCTTAATCGTTACGACTATACTGATAATTGTAGTGAACTGTCTTTACTGCATACCAAAAATATTGAATGCAAAAAAATGAAAGAGTTGCTACCAATCTTATCCATAACTAGTAAAATAAACAATCATTTTGGTATCTATATGAACAATTGTTATTCTTTGGCATTTGCAGAAGACCCTCAATATGTTGTATATATATCATTGTTTTACTCGTAATTAGCTAAGATGTAAATATATCATCAAAACAATATAAACGGTCGCGGGTATATAGAGTATAAGTGTAATACGATGAGTTCCACTGACAGATATACCGGACAGGTAAAATGGTTTAATAACAAGACAGGATACGGATTTATCACTATTTGCGATGGAGAGCATAAGGACAAGGATATCTTCACTCATTATTCTTCTATCCGTGTTTCTGATTCTCAGTACAAGTATCTCGTTCAGGGCGAGTATGTCGAGCTTGGGCTAATCAAGCCTGATGCTGGAGACCATGAGTATCAGGCAGTGGATGTTACTGGTATCAAGAGTGGCCGCATTATGTGTGAGACTAGACAGCAGAGCATGCCACCGGGTGATAGACGCCCGCGTGGGCGTACTCAGGAGAAGCCTCTTCGTAGAGAGATGGATACTGATGCCGCTAATAACGAGTAAATATAACTATGTTCTAGAAAAATGATATACTTTATTATATCATTTTACGCCATCGAATATACTAAAAATTGATATCATTGTACTTTTCCATCTGTTATGCAAATCAATATATTAATCTCATTATGAACGACGTCAAAACATTTCATCATTTGTTTGTGTTTTTGAAAACACTTCCGTGTGATAAGTTGGAATTTACTCGGTTTTTAGAAGCAGACGGGAATGCGCAAGAAAGTGGATATAGACAGGAAGCAGTGTTGAAATTATTCGCACCATGTGGACTGATAGAATCGTTGAAGGAATTCGTACCTGCTGATGGAAATTTCAGTATGGGTACTTGCCAACCTACAACAAATAAAAAATCACTCTTTTTCAATAATAAAAATAAGCCCTTTGATATTCGAGGCAACGGCGGCGATGCCTCTGATTACACTGCTTTTTCAAAGGACAATGAAACTATCATTGCAACTACGTCAAAATCTCATAAAAATGACAAAACAGAAACTGTAAAATCTCTCGAACTCGATGAAATTTCGAATAAAGCCAGTCAGCATTACCCAAATAAAAATCTAAACATGTGCATCTGCGTTCGCGATAGAATTCATGTAAATAATATGAATCCACAGGAATGTAATGCGGATTTGCGACCGTATTTGAAAACCGCTATCATTGTTGACTGGGCAAATCTTTTCGACGCTTTTGTATTATTTAAAACGGTGTATGTGGATATGCAGTTTGACGATGTACTAGGCATTAACAGCAATCTTCCCATTTTTACCCCACGATTTTATCAAAAATTCGCCTCAAAAAAGTTTTTATCTATGATTAATACAGTTGATGCGGTTGCGGTTACTGCGCTACTCGCTTATCTACCTCGAACCGGCAAGACTTCCGTTATTATAAACACGATAATTGAAGACAACCGTCAGGAAGACTCTTACCTGATTATTACTCCATGCCCCAATGAAACTATCTCTGGTTATTTCGAATTGCTTCAATGTGTTCAACTTCGTGACTATAATATCCAACATCTTTCTGGGGATAATCTACACCCTACTGTCGGGACACGCAACGTATTCATTGTTTCAAAACAGTTTTTGCAAAACAAACTAGACGAGGGCAAACATCTCGAATGCTTACTGCAAAGTAAAATCCGCATTGTCTTTGTGGACGAGGCACATCTCGGTTGCACTACCGATATTATGAAAAAAATATTTGAATTCTATACCCCCACCGCTCATCGGCTGTTTGTTACTGCTACATATGGTAAACCTGCATCTGTATTCAATATTCCAGTTACTCGTCAATTCAATTGGGACCTAGAGGATATCATGCTATGTAAATACATTGACAAACCTGGCAATCGTGAAAAGTTGATTCGCAAATATGGTGCAGAGTTCAGCGAAATTATGAATGAATACACCGATGACCGTATTAAGAACGAAATTGGTTGTTTTCCAGAATTGCAGTATTTGACACATAAAATTAAAAATGATGTATATGATGAGGCGTCTGATGCGACGGTTGGCACTAAATATGGGTGGTCCAGTGATAGCATTTTCAATGGAAACTGGAATTTACGTAAGTTGACTGAGAATGATATTCCCACTTTTCAGAACGAAGATGCAGTACTGGCGACTATGTATTCTATATTTGGAAAGCGTTCATCGTTGGGTATACCAGATAAAGAATATCCAGAAAAATCAGTCTTTATGGATAGAGCCAAACTAATCTGTCGCAGGAATGGCCAGAAAGAGTTATGTACAGATTCTACAAATCCGTCTGTTGTTTTGGCGTTTCTACCTCCAAACAATATCAACTTCACATCGGTTGCACTAAAAATGCTCATTGAAAAACATAACATCTTACCTGACTATCATATCATTATCACAAATACTGCTGCGTCAAGTCAGGACGCAAAGACGAGAGTCATGGATGCAGTTACGCGTGCCAAGAATACAGATAAAAAGGGGGTGTTAGTGTTGACTGGTACACAACTACATCTAGGTGTTACTATTAACGAATGTGACCTCGCGCTATTGTTAAACTCGTCTACCTCGTTTGATAAAGTATTCCAAATGATTTTCAGGTGCATGACACCTAGACATGGTAAGAAATTTGGATTTGTAGTTGATTTGAACCTACAACGTGCTATCACTACTACCCTCTCTCAATATGCTAGAACGGTCCGGCCGGGTACGTCAATGAAGGAAAGCCTTCGTTATCTTATTGAAAATCGTCTTCTTTCTCTTAATGCAGACCATTGGTTGCCCTCCTTTGGAAATGCCCAAAATGCCTTAGTTGACATGTGTTCCGATGCATATCGCTTATTTATTAAGAATTGCAATTTCGCCATCAAGAATCAACTGCAAACTCTCCTAGATACTAAATTCGAATTGTCAGCAGATGAGCAGAAACAGCTTACTATGTTCAAGAATGGTATGGTATCTAGAGACAATACTATTCAAACTACAGTTTTGAACGAAAATGACCAGCATCTACAAACTGGATTAGATAGAACTGCGTTGGTTACTAACAATAACAATGTTGATGAAGAGGATATTAGTAATGTCGATGAAGTAAATGATGACGATGAAGATGACAGTCGTAAGAATCTTTCGATTGAAGAAATTATGTATCACTTAACCCCATTGCTATGTTTATTTACTATTCATGAAAAATGCGATACTATACAAGGCATGTATGATTTGGTAGAAGAAACACAATCTTTAAAAAACTGCATGATGTCACAAGTGAACTTATGGTGGGGAAATGACAATAACCATATTGCTCTGGAACAAGTTAAAGAGATTGTCTCATTATATATCATAAAAATGAACGATACAACCAATGAAATTGTTGCTAATATCAAGCAATTGTTTTTAGAGTATAAACATAACACTACCGAATTGTCGCATCTAATTGATGTATATTTTGTACCGAAAGAGATAGAGAAGTCTCGGAATGCCGAGATTAGCACTCCACTGTCAATTCGACGTTACATGTTGAACCGGATTGACGAAACATTTTGGCAAAACTCACATCACAAAGTAATAGAACCATGTGCTGGCAAAGGACAATTTGTAGTCGACATTATTGACCGTTTTATGAATGGTCTCAAAGATGTTTTTCCTGACGAAAAAGTCCGTTACAAACACGTTGTAGAAAACTGTGTATATTTTGCGGATATTAATCCAACCAACATATTCATTTGTACATTACTATTGGACCCAGATAATCAGTATAAGTTGAATTATTATACTGGAGATACATTGTCAATGAATATGTTCGAAACATGGAACATTGAGAGATTTCATTTATGTGTGATGAACCCACCATATAATGAAGACCCTGAAAATTCTGCCGACCCACATAAGAAACCTCTTTATCAGAATTGGATTCAATATTACAATTGTATCTCACAACAACTGTTGGTCATTTCCCCTAGCAAGTGGTTTACGTCCGATGACAAGCCGTTGAAACTCCTTCGAGAATATATGCAACAACAAGCGGTCATTTCAATGCAGCATTTTCCGAACGACGATGTATTTCCGGGGGTAAGTATCAAAGGTGGTGTGAGTTATTTCCATATTGATAATCGTGTACTAGATATGGATGATAATTTCAGAACCAACTTCAATGGTACAAACATTCGTTTGTCAGATTTCGAGATTATTCTTTCTGACCCTACATTTGCATCGTTGGTCAATCATATGAAACCGTACTTTAGTGAAAAAGCTTTGTCAAGTGAATATGTTACACAGGGTCGCTATGTTGATTCTGATAAACTATTATCAAAAGAACGAAATGATGATACTGATGTCGTGTGCTATGTGTCAAAACAGAAGGGGATGAAACAGTATTGTCCTCTGGGTAGCATCAACAACAATGCCAAATTTGATTCATGGAAAGTGATTACGACTGCTGCTGCACATAATGGTAGTAGTGGTTTTGGTAACATCTTTATTGGGAAACCGGGAGAAATTCATTCTAAGAGCTACGTGAGTTTCAACGTAACCAGCGAAAGTCAAGCGAAAAACCTGGAATCTTTTCTAAAATGTAAACTGCCTCAAATAATGTTGTCATTGCGAAAAATCACACATAATTTAACCAATACGAATGTATTCGCATGGATTCCTTATCCTCCCGTTGATAGAGAGTGGACAAACAAAAGCGTATGTGAATTCTACGGTTTATCTGAGGAATTAGTACAACTCGTAAAAGCGCATACTATGGAGGGAAATTACTACAATGACTTCTAAACTGTAATATATATTAAATAAATAACATAAACTTTTTTTATTTGCTTATGTAATTATACAACATGTCTGAAAACGAAGAGTTCCTTCCTAATATGACGATTTCGAATTCAGATAGTAAAAGGTTTTCCTCAAAAACAACCAGGTCGACACAAACTAAGTATCTTAGCAATCAGTTTACAGAACCTTCTACATTAATCAGGACCAGTCGCAGTGATGACCTTTTGATTATATCTATGCTGGTTATTGCATTACTGTCTTACTGCTTAGTCATTATTATATCCTTTGCCCATTCGTTTCTCAAGTAGCTAAAAAATTGATATAAATATATTCACTTATTTATATCAATACAAACCATATATAATTCACTATGCAAAATGATTTCAAAGAGGCGAAGCACATAGATTCATATAAATCTGTAAATACTATCATAAACAAAGACTCTGGAGAAGCATTGAAATGCCTTCCTGAAAGTTCTGTTCATTTAACTGTTACGAGTCCTCCGTATGATGACCTGCGAGATTACAACGGTTATAACTTTGACAATTCTACATTATCCTCTATCATAAAAGAACTTTATAGGGTCACTGCAGAGGGTGGAGTAGTTGTATGGGTAATCGGTGACGCAACCGTCAAGGGTAGCGAAAGCGGGTCGTCTTTCCGCCAAGCACTATTATTCATGGAACACGGTTTCAAACTTCATGATACTATGATATATGAAAAGAATACTTCTCCATTTCCCGCTAGACGCAACGGTAACCGATATACACAGATATTTGAATATATGTTTGTGTTTTGCAAAGGAAAAATAAAAACATCTAATCTTATTTGTGACAAGCCTAACAAATGGGCTGGTCATACTAATTGGGGGAAAAATACCAATCGCAACAAAGATGGACAATTAAAAGAAACTACTGATATCAAACCTGTGCCTGATTTCTCACCTAGAAATAACATTTGGAAATATAATGTTGGGAAGGGGTTTAACTCTAGCGATAAAGAAAGCCATCTGCATCCTGCTATTTTCCCTGAACAACTAGCAGAAGACCATATTCTAAGTTGGTCTAATGAAGGTGATATCGTACTCGACCCATTTTGTGGGTCAGGCACTACCTGTAAAATGGCTAAAAAAAATCGTCGTAATTATATTGGAATTGACATTAGTAAAGAATATTGTGAATTAGCTGACAAAATCATTGCCAAATATTAGCTATAGCTCAATATATTCACTCTTTCCTTTTTTTATCAAAGGTATTTTTAATTGAATCGATACTAAACGGGTAAGGAATCGGTTTGTGAATCCAAATGCTCGCGTCACTCCATTCTTACATCCATGTTTGTGTATATGGAGATAAGTTTGCCCTGCCTGTGATACATTTCCTTCTACAATACATTTCTTTATTTTATCATAATCTTCATCAAATGTTTTCTTGATATCTTCATATGTTTCAAAAATGTTATCTAAGTTGTAATGCACTACGCCTAATATCTTTTTATTGTATACATCTTCTATATTATTGTATTCTACTTCACTTTCGTGTCGAAATATCACTATGATTCCATGTTGCATTTTACTATAATACTTTGTTTCTTTCAGCGTATCTTTGTCTGCAATTGTCTTTATATTTTCTTCTTTTGATGGGTCTCCTAAGTTTGTAATTGTCAACCGTTCTTTTGCGTTGTATTTATTTTCGCCCATTTTTTTGAAATGTGTTGTTTTTATGTCTCCGTAATCCATATCTGGTCGAGAATCACTATTTGGTAGATTTCCAAACAATTGAAACTCTACTATCTTTCCTATCAATCCTTTGTCTTTTACGGTAGATATTTTAAATTTATATTGGTTATCTAAGCAATATTGTTTCAATTCATCACAATCATCATGTACATTTGATATTATATTACGTAATGTACAATATCCTTGTTGCGTTATCACATTCGTTATACGATTATTCAACATAGTAATATATACTGCACTCGTTTTGATGCAAATCATAGTCAATGTATTTTCCATATGTTTTATAGATAATACTACATGTCTGCTCGTTTTATCAATTTTTATTCTGTGTTTTTTTCTACCAGTATATGTCGAGATAAGTTTTTGATTACCTTGTTATCTAATCGTGTTTGGTCTGAACCAACGTCGCCTAATATATTCCGCATCATGGATACACAAAATTCATATTGAGGATGGTCCCATTCCTGGCATTCTGGGTGATTTTCTCGCCATAATGGAATTATCGCATAATTCTGTTTTGCAACACAATCCATCAATCTATGTAATTTTGAATTATCTGGTGTATCTTTGCTCCATTCATCGTTATCTTTTATATACATTGTTTCTCGTTTTAGGTCAGTGCAGTGCAATGGCCGTTTTGTCACGTCCATCTCTTTAATTCGTGTTAAAATCATATCGGTCATCCCTGTCACGTAACCATTTTTCCCGATGTTCTCGATATCTTTGAAATCAACATGGATAGTTTCAATAAAGTCCGACATATTCATCGCATCTTTACATGTTGTGTTCAAAAAGAAGTTTAGGTTGAATTTTTGATTGTTATGGGTTGTGGTGTAATTATTTGTTGTTATATTTGTAATATGTTTATTTTGTTCTAGTAACAATTCTTTGAATTCCTGATTTTGTTGTATAAGTGCAACAATGGTTTCATTATTAGTAACTTCTGCAGATTTATCACGATAACCTACGTTTGGGGATTTTCTGGGACATTTTAACTTATGATTCCATAAGCTGGAATGGTGTTTGTATAATTTCCCACAGTGGCAGTTATAACCCATGTTAGCTATGGGGATTTCTTCTGTAGTATTTGTAGTATTTTTATGTTTCAGTGTGGAAATATGTTTATTATAATCTTTTTTATTGCTTGTTGTATAGTTGCATTTTATACAGTTGAACTTTTTGGGGATTTTTGGGGACATTTATGTAGTATAAATATACTACATAAAAAATCCCTAAATCTTCTCCGTATCATTTCCAATAAAATCGTATGCAGTCATCGAAAAACTACCATTTCAATAATTTGCTGCATTATGCTATGAACCCGTTTTTTCGTGTTTTTTAAATAAGTTTTCCATCCCAAAAAGAAAAAATGGACATTTATTTTTGTCCATTTTTTCTGAGTAACCCCATAAGTTTTTCTTGAAATTTGTATTCTTGTAAATATATTATTACAATTTTGATATTTGTATTTCATCCCATATGTTTATCTATACATATATGTTTTGATAAATTTTTTATTACCTTATTGTCTAGTCTAATCTGTTCTGAACCAACGTCACCAAGTATATTTCTCATCATGGATACACAAAAATCATATTGTGGATGTTCCCATTCCTGGCATTCTGGGTGCTGTTCTCTCCATAATGGTATAGCAGCATAATTTTGTTTTGCGACGTAATCTATCATTCGATGCAAATTTGTATTGTCAGATGTATCTTTGCTCCATTCATCGTTGTCTTTTATGTACATTGTTTCCCGTTTTAAATCAGTACAATGCAATGGTCGCTTCGTTACATCTAATTCTTTGATGCGAGATAAAATCATATCGGTCATGCCTGAAATATATCCGTTTTTACCGATGTTCTCGATATCTTTGAAATCTACTTCTATATTCTCTATAAAATCTGACATATTCATAGCATCCTTGCATGTGGTATTCAGAAAAAAATTTAGATTAAAACTTTGATTGTTATTGTTTGTCGTATTGTTGATGGTAGCGCTACTTTCTTTTACTGCTTCTATCAACTTACATTGTAATTTTTGATTTTCATATTGCTGTTCCTGTATATGTTTTGACTGTTCTACCATCATTTCTTTGAAATGTTGATTCGAAAGTAGCAATTCCTGGTTTTGCACTAATAACTTAGTAATCAATTCAGTACTTTCTTCTGGTTCATCGGTTGTTTCTTTGTTTACCCTAGTCAGGGTACATCTTTTTTTATGAGCAAACAACCCCTGTCTATACTTATATATTTTTCCACAATCGCAACTAAACCCATGTATGGTGTCTATATTTTTGGCATGATTTATGTCATCATTTGTCATTCTATTATGTTTATCGGTTGTCATGTGAATTTTGTAATTACTATATCTACTGCATGTAAAGTGACATACAGTACAATGAAACGTTTTGGCATTTTTTTGGCATTTTTTTGTCATCATTTGTCACTATATTTGAATGACATAAAAAATGCCTAAATTGTTTGAGAAGGAAATGTAAAAAAAAAAGTATGCAGTGCTATTGATTTTTGAGCAACAATAATTACTGCATTATGCTATGAACCCGTTTTTCTGTGTTTCTGAAAAAACATTTTCCATCCCAAAAAGAAAAAATGGACATTTATTTTTGTCCATTTTTTCTGAGTAACCCCATAAGTTTTTCTTGAAATTTGTATTCTTGTAATATATTATTGATATATATATATATATTTTATTTGGCTCTCCAAACAAATGTATCGCGGGTTGTACAGTGATATACAAATACTTCTCCATGCAGCCAATGTACATCGGTCATGTGTTGTTTGCAACAACACATTTGTACATTGTTGCCAATGACATTTCTTTTCCCTCCTCCAAACTCGGGCGGTACCATAAACCAGCGTTTGGTTCCTCCCTTTTCAATGGTGTAGTCACGCTTACCTCGTTGTTGAATTCCAATGTACGGCGATGCTGCATCTGCAGTAAACTCGTCATCAGTAGACGCACGAATTGGTTTTGAAAAACAGGCTGGCATAGTTTTTTGATTTGAATGATAGTTAGTGGTAATTGCATACTCTTTCTATATGATACTGTTTATCAATTTTATTACAAAAATTTGCTAGAATAATAGAATTATGTAGCATTAGAATAATAGAATTATGTAGCATTAGTGTATAGATAATGGCAAATCTAACAAAAATAATTGACAAAGGAAAGATTGATTTAAGGAAAGAACTACTTAAACCTAATAAGTTTACAAACGACGATATAGACAAGGCAATACAATATTTAGATAAAAAACAACAAGCATATGTTCGAAAACAAAATGCATCTGTACTCGACACGCAAAATCAAAGCAATGAAACATTTGATAACACATTTGTTGAGATGAAAGAAATGTTGTCTACATATAAAAACACCAACATAATAGCTGGTCCCATGCAAACAGACACCCATAAACTTATGCAATCTTATTTAGTAGGTGGAAAAAATAAATCTAAGAAACAAAGACATTTCGGTAAGAAAAAAACAGCGAAAAAAAGAAGTAAGCGAAACACCATAAAACGAAGAAAAATGAAAAGAACGAGAAAAATAAAAGGAGGGTCTGGAGGTAGCGTATGTGAAACGGATAAACGGGATAATTGTGATTGCGAGGAACGGTTTATTAAATTGAAAGAAGATGGAAACGATGAAAACTGCACAATTTGTCAATCTTCCCTCAAAGATAAAATAGATATCGATGATGAAGAACATCGAGTAAGAGGCAGTATTATTTACCAAATCGGTTGTGGAAATCGTTTTCATAGTTATTGTTTGCATACTTATTGTGATACGGACGCGAATGTGAAAAACCTTGTAAACAATACGAATCTACTTTGTCCGGCAGGGTGTGGACGCGCATGTATAAATCAAGATACAGCAATGACATTAGATGCCTTTGCCGGACATGCTGAAAAGATGGCTTTGGAGGATGGTGAACTATATCTGACTAGTAAATATACCGGAGTACCCACCAAAAAAAACTGGTTTTCAATATTTAGAAATAGATAAACACATTCATGTTGTTCCTTTCTCTACAAAAATATGTCTAGATAGATTTTTGACCACCTTATTATCGAGACGCTTTTGGTCAGACCCGACGTCGCCTAATATATTCCTCATCATGGAGACACAAAAATCATATTGCGGGTGGTCCCATAATTGACATTCTGGGTGTTGCTCCCGCCATAATGGTATTTTTGCATAGTTTTGCTTTGCTACATAATCTATCATTTTATGTAATTTCGAGTTATCTGGTGTATCTTTACTCCATTCGTTGTTGTCTTTGATATACATTGTTTCTCGTTTCAAATCCGTACAATGTAACGGACGTTTTGTCACGTCCAACTCCTTTATTCGTGTTAATATCATATCTGTCATACCAGTTACATATCCCTGTTTACCAATGTTCTCGATATCTTTAAATTCAACTTCCATATTCTCAATAAAATCTGTCATGTTCATTGCATCTTTGCAGGTTGTATTCAAAAAGAAATTCAGGTTAAAACTTTGATTGTTGTTATTATTGGTCGTAGTATTGTATATATTACCACTATCTTTCACCGCTTCAATAAGTTGTTGCTGTAATTTTTTATTCTCGTTTTGTTGCTTTAGATTATCTCTCTGTTGCTCTATTAACAATGTTTTGAATTCATGATTTTGTTCGATTAAATGCATCATCGTCTGTACTATCCCGGTATTGTTCATATGTTCACCTGGTAGTTGGTCTGTTGTTATTAAATGTATATCGGTATTAGTAGACATATGAGTACAGCTTCGTTGATGTTTCCAAAGGCTACCTCTACTTCTATATTTTTTCTCACAAAAATCACACTGGTACCAGTTGGAGATTTTTTTGCTTCCATCTGCTTCCATTAAATGCTTACGAGTGAGTAAATGTTTGTTATATTCACTTTGTTTACTGCATTTATAGTTACATTTATCACAGTGAAATCTATAGGAGATTTTTGGAGATTTATTTGCTTCCATTTTTATATACATTGGAAGCACAAAAATCTCCTAAATCATTTCATGAGGAAAATATAAAAAAAATATATGCAGTTGGTAAAATAATGGTGGAATCATTTTCACTGCAATATGCTTTAAATGCGTTTTTTGTGTTTTTTTAAAAAACATTTTCCATCCCAAAAAGAAAAAATGGACATTTATTTTTGTCCATTTTTTCTGAGTGTCACCGAATCTTTTTTTTTGTTTGAAAATATCTAATATAGTAATTTAACTTGATAAATTATATTTTTATAATGTATAGAATACATAATAAGGATGCAATTATTAGAATTATCAGATTTTTTGAAGTTATATAAGCTATCGCCTGCCGACAAACTAACCATAGACGAATTTATAAAAAAAGCAACCGTCGTTGTTGGCAAAAATACATACCCGTTGGCTGATTATATGGCATCAAAAAAAATAGAAAAGTCGAAAATAGAATTATTGTTGAAACACATTCAATCCAGAAAGGAATATTTAACACGCTTTTATAATATGTCTTTGCGATTGTATGATGGTAATTTGCATATACACGGGAATATTGCACCTATGAAAAATAGTCACATGGATAACAATACCGGGACTATCTATAAAAATCTTATACGAAATATTCATTATAAAGACATTCTTCAAAACACCTTGTCTGGTATGGAGAACACACCTACCTATATGAATGTATTGAATGATTTATACAAAAAACTACAAATTGATTATAAAATATTGACACCAAGTGCAATTCATTATATGTCTAATGGGAGATTAGGTAGTGTATTCTCATCTTATTATTTTAGAGCGTCGATTATGAATCCTTATTTAGTATATTCATTGAACAAAAATCTACTAAGAGGGACTATGATATTTACACCTACATTGGGTTGGTCTTCCTATGCATTTGGTTTTCTAGAATGTCCGGAAGTAAAATCATACGTAGGCACAGATGTCATACCAAATGTTTGTAATCAGACTAAATTATTAGTAGATAAATATAACGCACAGACAGAGATATATTGCCAACCATCGGAAGATTTATATCAATCACCTGAATTTTTAAACAAGTATCGAGAACATTTTGACGTTGTTTTCTTTAGTCCTCCATATTTCAAACTAGAATTATATAAAAGTAAAAATCAAAGTACAACACGTTATAAGGATTATAACGAATGGTTGAATAAATATTGGGAAAGTACTATCAAATTGGCACATCATGTATTGGAAAAAAAGGGTAGATTGTGTTACATATTGTCTGGATACGGTTCCAATAACACAAAAGAACAATATGATTTATTGAAAGATATGAATAAAATTGCGTCGAAATATTTCGGAAAGTCTCAAATACAACCCATGCACAATAAAAACGTACATTCTACAAATCATAGAGAAACTGGTGAACAAATTATGCTGTATGTAAAGAAGTAAACAGTAATTCTAATTTATGAATGATGTTTGCAACATATCTTATAGCGATAATGCGTGCAAATCTGCGACGAATCATGCTAATAAGATTATATATTGCACTTAATAATGACATTTTTTCGGGAAAAACTTCATCTGGAATTAATCGAACAGTGTTTGCTAGTTGAAGCAAGTGATTTCTAATCATATACGCGGGTTGCCTGTTTTGTAACATCTGAATACATTCGTATAATCCACTGATTGTTTTCGATACTTGCATAATATATTCCGGTTCCATCACACCTTCTTCTTCTTCTTCTTCTTCATCTTCATCTGAATCCTTCTCTTCAGGAGCGGGAGCAGGTTCGGGAGTAGGTTCAGGAGCAGGTTCGGGAGTAGGTTCAGGAGTGGGTTCAGGAGCAGGTTCGGGAGTGGGTTCAGGTGTGGGTTCGGGAGTGGGTTCAGGAGTGGGTTCAGGAGTGGGTTCAGGAGTGGGTTCAGGAGTGGGTTCAGGAGCAGGTTCAGGAGCAGGTTCAGGAGCAGGTTCAGGAGCAGGTTCAGGAGCAGGTTCAGGAGCAGGTTCAGGTTCGTTTATTGGTCCTGTGTCGATAGGTGCTATATTCATTTTCGGTAACACATTATCTTCAAAGGTTCCAATAATATTGCCAGGAGGAGAAGTATTCATAGTGATAACCACATCCAGTGTGTCTTTATTGATAGCAAAGCCAATACCATATTGAATTGATGATTTCCATATTAAAGTTGTAAAATGACCAGTAGCACTAGAGTATCCAGGATTGTTGTAATCGTATAAAAAGATTTCATTGTACCACATGTCGATTGCTCTTTTTATTAAATCAACAGTTGACTCAGTGTATCCTCTAAAATAAGCAAGGTTTTCTCCATATGATTTATTATTGCTGTGCTGGAACAGATTATTTTTTACACCCTTGAAGATTTAAAACGCCGTTTGAAACAATTATAATAAAATTATATAAATATTTTTTATTATATATAGTATCATAATGGATAAAGATGAAAAAATAAAGGAATTAGAAGAAGAACTACAAGCAACCAAAGAGCATCTCAAAAAATACACAGCATCTTCATATAGCAAGGAATATTATGAAAAGAATAAAGATACTATAAAAGAACGTAATGCTAATTATAAGAAAAATACAAATTATAAGTATGAACCCACACCTGAAAAGAAGAAGGAATACGCAAGAAGGGCATATTTAAAAAAAAAGGAAAAACTTCAAACAGAAATGGAAGAAAAACAGAATGATGGGAATATTTAGGAATATTATAAAAGATATAAGAAACTTATATAAAAATAAAATATATGGTAAGTATATAGAATGGTGAAGAAGAAAAAGGAGGAAACCACCGTCAAGAAACCCAAGGAGAAGGTTGTTAGAACAGACGTCTCACTTCGTAAGGAAGCAAACCAGAATACTGATTTCACATGTATCAAGTCTTCGTGGAAATCCTTTTGTAAAAACAATCTTTTAGCAGACACGATTGTTGAGGATATTTTACCCAAGATAAATACCATCTGTTTCTTATCCTACAAGTTGATAAACTTCCATTTCACACGTCTTTTAGAAGAACGCAAACCCTTACCGGAAATAACACAAAACATGTTTTATCAAGCATGTTGTATGGTTTCGCAACTCAAATATAAAAAGGATACTACTGATACAACTACCGAATTATATGAAAGTTTTTCACAGATGCGGGAATATATGACGGATACTTTACCTGCTCGTGATTACTTATGTTTAGGATACATTACAAACTTGAATAAATTACAACTCACAATGTCGAACAATCATTTGAAACTGAACTTTTATAATCGGTTTCGTAAATATTTAAAATTGCGAACTGGTGAAACTGATAATGCGGTTGTGTATCGGTGGTTGAAAGATATTTACGAACCGAAATATGAAGGGAAGAACAACTTTATTTTGTATATGCGTGAATGGTTGAAATACACACCTACGGAAGCAAACATCGTAAAACATTCCAATCATTTCGTTAAGATTTACTATTCTATTTTGAAGGAGTTTGAGAAATACCCTGATACAAAAGGAATACGAACTTTTACTTTATTACCACACAAACACGGTTTTACGCAATCACATATTACCATTTGTAATGCTGGTTTAGAAAACACACTCAAATACATAGCAAAGAAACTAAAAGTAGAAAATAGTGATGTTGAAAGTGGTTTAGTTGTGAAGAAGTTTTCTGAAAACATCGAAGAATATTGGAGGGAACTTTTCAATATCAATCGGTATGAAACGAAAAACAAAAAGTTTGGATTTACAATTTTAACAGACGGAAAAAGTATTGTATTACAGATGAGAAAACCGAAACAACCTGATACACCTATTCGTGAA